>OOGD01000022.1_pt1 | contig 39241 bp, 29 predicted proteins | sample 1670381 | NCBI WGS metagenome assembly OOGD01 (sample SAMEA98146918, study PRJEB22522) | marine metagenome | biome: marine biome; feature: marine water body; material: sea ice | place: Arctic Ocean | collected 14-Sep-2015 | depth 1.3 m | reverse complement strand
CCGCTAAACGGGCAATAAAATCCAGCGGCTCAAAGATGGCATGACTGCGCCGGTCACCGGTGGTGCCGTCACGGTAGGGTGTTTTGAGTTGGTAACGAAAAGTATAGGTAAAATAAAACGTCATTTTTCATGAAATGAAAATACATGATGCCTCATATTTTCCATATTGACCTCTCTTTTATATCCTTGAGGGAGTGAAAGTCGGCGATTTTTCGTCTATTAATCAACTGTTTCTACTTAATTCAGAATTCAAGACAAGCGCATCCCGCTGTTGTGCAAACCAGTTTTGCTTATGATGATGAACGGCTTTTATTCAAACAGACTTATCTGAGGCGGTGCTCGACTTTGTGGGGGCAATAATTCAACGACTTCGTCATTCTTTGTATTCAGGTGGCTGAGTATCTTTTGGATCACCAATGGGTCTTCGATGCTCGCTATAACTTTAACCGCACCACCGCATTGCTCACACGTTTCAATGTCGATGTTAAAAACCCGTTTAAGTCTTTGCGCCCAGGTCATCGATTGGTGTTTTTGTGCCCTCGTTTTTTCCTGCCCTGTCGGCAATGCTTTTTTTGCCTTATTTCGTAAGGCTGGTGTTATTGTCACGCGGTGCCGACTGTTTGGCGCAAATACGCCATGAAACCTAGTGAGGTTTACGCGGGGTTTGGGTACCAAGGCCGCTAAACGGGCAATAAAATCCAGAGGCTCAAAGATCACATGAGTGGTGCCGTCACGGTAGGGTGTTTTGAGTTGGTAACGTACCTTACCGTAAGCCGTTATTGCCAACCTTTTTTCTGATACCCCAGAGCGGGTAATATAACGGCACAGTCTTTCGAGTTTACGCCTATCCTGTGCGTTGCTCATGACACCTGCATGGAGACTGAAGCCTGCCACATTTGCGGCACAGCCTGACGCAAGCCCCTGCTCTGCCATAGGTGCAATGGTTTGCAAGGTAAAGACCTTTCGTCCTTGCTGTTTGCCTGTAGCGATGCGATAAGTAATGGAATACCCGTGAATTTGCAACATCGGATCGTCTTCCAGCCCATCCAAAGCCAGGTAGTCATTGTCATCATCCCTCACTAATAAGCCCTCGCGCTCAAGAAAACCCGCCACACGCTGGCTAATGCGGTGAGTAAGACTATTCAGTTCACTTTTTGTCGGGGCTTTTATCGGGTGAAAACGCGTTTTGCCATAGTTATCTTCGGCATATACGCCATCGAGGTAGAGCATATGAAAATGGATATTTAAATTCAGCGCTGAGCCAAATCGTTGGATCAGTGTGACCGCACCCGTTTGTGCCGTCTGTTTGTTGTAGCCTGCTTTTTTAGTGATATGTGTGGCAAGTGTGCGATAGACAATACCCAGTACTTTTCCCATGATCTGAGGATAACTGGCAAACAAAAATCTAAGTTGAAAAGGGAAGCTCAATACCCATTGCCTAATGGGCTCATGGGGCAACACATCATCAACCAGCAAGGCGGCGCTTTCTGCCATTCGCCGCGCGCCACAGCTGGGACAAAATCCTCGGCGTTTACAACTGAATGCGACCAGGTGCTCATGGTGACAATCTTCACAACGTACTCGCAAAAACCCATATTCCAAACGACCGCACTTGAGGTACTCTTCAAATTCTGACCGCACATACTTGGGCAAACATTTATCTTGTTGCCCCATGTGGTTCAGAAACTGCGGGTAATATTTTTCAATAATTTGATAAAGAAGGGTTTGCTCTGGTTTATGACGTTCATACTTTACCGTCCCCTCTCTTCTGGCATCCTTGACAATAGACATATACCACCCCAAATACTGTATTTTTATACAGTATAGGTGTGTTTTTTATTGTCGGTATGCTGGAACTTTATAGTGCAAAGATATGGGCATTAGTGGTTGAAAAACTAATTAGCTTTAAGCCTTTTCTAGATTAGAACCTTATGTCGGCTTTTGGCACAGACTGTGTAAAAACTATTTTAAATACTAATCTGCGGCAGCTTTAGTCACATCCTTAGCATCGGAGTTGATGTGTCGAATATCTATTTGAAATAGTAAATGTGGGCGTTGAGTGACTTTTAGATGGCAATAATGGCTGCTAATAAGGCTATACACGTGATTTTTTGAGGATTAACTACCCTAGGCCATCATAGCCTCCATCAAACCAGTCGTTCCCATTATCGACATCATTCGTTTCAGGTTATACGCCAGCACACTGAGACTCATTTCAGTGCCGACGCTCTCAAGGCCCTTAGTTACAAAGTGAGTAGCACCCATCCACATTTTCATGGTGCCAAACGGGTGTTCCACTGTTTGCTTTCTCAGAACAGGTATATCAGGATTATTGTCCAGTCGTTTTTGCATATCTTCAATGATTGATTCGTGTATCCACCGCCTCATTCGCCGAACCTCGTTCTTTGCGCTAGTCGTGCATTTAGCACGTATTTCACACTGGCTACAGGCGATATTGTTAAAGTAGACGTCTTGTTCAACTCCTTTTTCGTTTGAACGAAAACGGTTTTGTAAGGTCTCTCCCGCAGGGCAAATATACACATCTTTATCCTTGTCATACTTAAACAGGGACTTGTTGAATATTCCTTTTTTCGCCGAGCCAGACGTATCAATTTGAGGCACATTAACCGTCATACCTAGGTCATGTGACGCCTTGATATCAATGCGGCTGAAGTAACCTTTATCTGCAATGACGATGATGTCTTTCTTCTTCATTGCTTGCTGTACTTGTTGTGCCACTAAGGTTAATTGGCCTCTATCAGTGGTCATCACAATGTCATGATGGGTGATGAGATGGTGCTTGGTGTCTACTGCGGTTTGTACGTTGTAGCAAACCTGTCTTTCCATATGGTGTGTCTTCATCAAACGTGCATCAGGGTCGGTTTGTGATATCTGTTTGTCTGGATGCTCATTCACTTTTACTTCAAGCGCTTTAAGCTCAATCAAGCGCTGCTCAAGCCATGCTAACTTTGAGGCTGAGACGGTGTTTGAAGACTCTTTTTCATCTTTGTCTTTGGTATCCATTTGACTTAAATATTTTTGAATACTCTTCTCAACGCGGTCAATATGGAACTGGACCTTGCTGGGTGTGTAATTTCTTGATTTGTTGTTGACGGCCTTGAACTTACTGCCATCAATGGCAAAGAGTGAATCGCTGAACATATTCATCTGGCGACACATCTCTACAAACTGACGGCACGCACCTTTAATTCCTTTGCGGTTATCCTTTGTGAAGTCAGCAATCCTCTTAAAGTCTGGCATTAATCGACTAAGCAACCACATCAATTCAACGTTGCGATGGCTTTCTTTTTCTAAGCGACGCGAAGTTTGAATACGGTTTAGATAACCATAAATATAGGGTTTTAACAGAATGGCTGGGTGGTAACCTGGACGCCCTTTGCCTGTTGCAATAACACGCTCAAATCCAAGTGTTTCAAGGTCTAAACCCTCAACAAATACATCCACGACTCTAACCGGATTATCTTCAGTAACAAAGTCATCAAGCGCTTCTGGAAACAAGGTAGTTTGTGTTCTTGATTGGCCTAAAATATGATGTGCCATCACGTTTTCTCTATGGTTTAGCTGACCCTATAATTATACTAAAAGTGATGGTTTAATAGGCGGAAACATTAAGATTGTTTGATCATAAAAACATAGAGCTTAGACCAAAAGGTGATCAACAGTTTTCACACAGTCTGTGCCAATAACGGCCGTTCGTGGTCATATCGATTTAGGAGCAAGAAACCTAAGTTTTAGTAAATTAGGATGCCTGTCTCTACAACTGCTGTAAGATATTTTGAGTGGGTAACGAATCTTGCCGTAAGTCGTTATTGCCAACCTTTCTTCTGATACCTCAGAGCGGGTAATGTAACGGCACAGCCTGTCGTTAGCCTTTATTCTTCGATAGGTGCAATGGTTAGCAAGGTAAAAATCTTTCGTCCTTGCTGTTTGCACGGCTTCATTTCATAAACCATTGTCTCGGTGCAGTTTTATTTTTCCAAGATGCCAGCCTATTTTTGATCTATACGCAGCTAAACCTTGTTTGCAATAGGCTTTAATCGGTAGCTTTTTCATAGAAAGATAACTTTCATTTAAGCCAAAGTTGTCAATAATCGCTCTCGTTATAGGATATCCATCATTCACATCAACATGTTGTACTTCATTTTCACTGGTTTCCAACACATAACATATAGCAGGAAATGGAATAGGCTTGGCAGGCGTTCCTTTTTTAATTGAGAGAGCGTATTGCTTAGTGTGATTACCACAAATTTCATGTACGTATGCTACTGATGTGGCTTGTATCAAATCTTGCTGAGAGCTTGAGCTATCGACTGCTTGGCTAAAATTACCCAAAGAAAGTAAAAATTCAGTTTGATAGACAAACGTACTGCCACAGTGACGAGATATACCATAACGTGTCATAAAGGTTTTTTGCTTAAAGTTTACAACATATGCCTCATTTACATGCCAAATAGGGTAATCCGTTTGCTCTTCTAAATACTGCACAATATTAATGTTTATCCAGTCATCAGCATCAACAATATATATATAGCTTGGATTAAATTGTTTGACATATAAAAGACCGGAAAGAATTTTTGTACCTTTATCACCTCTATTTGGAAAGTATTTTTTGGGGTGACAAGACACATTTTGGTCTGAGATAGAGAAAGTTTTTAAGTATTCATCAAGCGACGGTGGTACTGGAAAATCAACAATATGATAATGAATACGTTCATCGTGGAATTCAATGACGGGTTTTTCATTACAAACAACCACTAATATAAAATTAGAGTTACTTTGGGAGCATATTGAACGAGCCGCTATTTCATATAAAGCGACGGCCTTTTTATAACTATTCGTGTTGTGAGGATGTCTGATCGAAGTAATGAATGCTAGCATGTGAGATTCCTAAAATGGTTTAACTTAGAGACTTAAATGTGGTGTGTCAGAACACAATTCAGTCATATAAATACTTTTCTTTTAGTAAACAATCAAAATACTCGATGGTTTTTTTAAGCCCGTTTTGTAATGGAATATTAGTTTTCCAATTCAATAATTCTTTAGCAAGGCTAGTATCAGGTTGTCTTTGTTTAGGGTCATCTTGTGGAAGAGGTTTAAAAACCAATTCTGATGAACTGCCAATTAAATCAATCACCATATTGGCTAATTCCAACATATTAAATTCATTAGGATTACCTAAATTGATAGGCCCAGTCACGCCATAAGCACTATTCATTAACCTAATAAAACCTTCAATTAAATCGTCTACATAACAAAACGAACGGGTTTGACTGCCATTACCATATATTGTAATGGGTTGTCCTTTTAATGCCTGAACAATAAAGTTAGACACCACCCTGCCATCATTAGGGTGCATATTAGGCCCATAGGTATTAAATATTCTAGCGACTTTTATATTTATATTATGTTGCCTGTGGTAACTAAAAAATAAGGTCTCTGCACATCTTTTCCCTTCGTCATAACACGCTCTCGGGCCTATAGGGTTAACATGACCCCAGTAATCTTCAGCTTGAGGATGAATAAGTGGGTCACCATACACTTCACTCGTAGAGGCTTGGAATATCTTAGAATTACCACGGTAAGCCAAGTCGAGCATATTAATTGCTCCTAACACACAAGTTTTAATGGTTTGCGTTGGATCGTATTGATAATGTATGGGAGACGCCGGACAGGCTAGATTATAAATTTCATCTACTTCTACATGTAAGGGTAAAGTTATATCGTGGCGCATTAACTCAAAATGCTGAGAAGATAATAAATCAAGTATATTGTCTTTTGTTCCAGTGAAGAAATTATCTACACAGAGAACATCATTTCCATCTTTTAAAAGCCGTTTACATAGATGAGACCCCAGAAAGCCAGCACCGCCAGTTACTAATATTCTCTTTCTTAAATGCATAATCTGGACTATTTCCTATATAGTGTAGTTTTTTAATGATGCAGATTGCAGTTTCTAATGCGACACATTAAATTTTGAAGGCCAGTCAGTGAAGCTCACAACGTGAAATTCCAATTCTGTGATGTAAACATCATTACTAGTATAGGTAAAATAAAACGTCATTTTTCATAAAATGAAAATACATGATGCTTCATTTTTCCATATTTACCTCTCTTTTATATCCTTGAAGGAGTGGAAGTCGGTTATTTATCGTCTATGAATCAACCGTTTTCACATAATTAACAACTCAAAACAAGAGCCGCCCACCGTTGTGCAAACCAGTTTTGAATATTATTTTTGTTTATGATGATGAACTTCTTTTATCCAAACAGACTTATCTGAGGCGGTGATCGATTTTCGCCGTTAAATACCTGCTTCAAGCGTATAAGTGGTATTTAACTGATTGAAAAGCTAATTGCCCCACCGTCTGTAATTCGCTGTGAGATCAATCGATCGACGCAACACATTGGCTAAATCTCTCTGCTGGTGTCTCATAGCCTAACGTTTTTCTTGGTCTTTCGTTTAGTTGTCTAGCAACTTGACTCAATTTTGTTGAGAATGGACATTGAGGTCTGTTCCTTTGGGGAAGTATTGACGCAAAAGTCAGTTTGTATTTTCGTTTGAGCCTCGTTGCCAAGGTGATTTCGGATCGCAGAAGTAAACTTGAATGTCGGTGGCCAAAGTGAACTCCTTGTGATTAGACATTTCGCACCCTCTATCCCACGTTAATGTTTTATATAATTCGTCGGGTAGTTTTTTTGATTGATTTATCAGCGCGCTAATAACAGCTGCTGTTTTGTTGCTGGCGACTTTAACTAACATGACATAACGAGAGTGCCACTCAACTAAAGTAGCGATATAGCTATTTCCTGAGCCTGCAATTAGGTCTCCTTCCCAGTGGCCAGGAACCGCTCTATCTGCTACTTCTGGTGGTCTTACACTAATATGCACAGCATCGACTATCTTACCTAAACCTTTTCCTTTCAAGGTTGCGTGTTTGAAACGTCTCATAACCCGCTGTGAGCGCAAGCACTGTTGAAGTTCTTTTTTCAATGCTCCTCTCGTTTGGATATAAAGCGTTTTATATATTGTTTCGTGAGACACATGCAAGTCCTTGTTAGGATAAGTCCGCATCAACCAACCAGCGATTTGCTGTGGTGACCAGCTTCGATGCAGCTTCATCGCAATTAACTTTGCCAATGCTTTATTCAATATAAGTTTACAGGGTTTTGCTCGTTCCCACGCAGCTATATCAGCTTTGTTCGCCCTATAAATCATGCGACCACCATTGCGATTAACTTCTCTAGATATTGTTGAGGGCGCGCGATTAAGTTGTTTGGCTATTTCGCGAATAGATAATTGCGATGAGATATCGCAAGAAATTTCTTCCCGCTCTTGGGCCGTTAAAGGTGATGGCGCTCTTTTTTTAGCTGGATGTTTGATCCCACCGGTTTTAATTAATATTCCCTGTATGCTTGAATGGCCTCTATCAAAGAACTTTGCTATATCATGTTAAGATTCACCTTGCTGATATCGCGCCCAAATTAACGCACGTTGTTGTGCATTATAATAAATTCTTCTTCTCTGTTTCATGGTAACGCCTCCGCTTTATTTTAGTATAGCGTTGCATTGACCGATTGATCTCACAGTCGATAGTGGTCCTTTTAGCCAGAAGCAATAGTGACGATTGAGTGCCAAAATTCAGTCTAATTTAATTAAGCCACACTGACGGCTTATGGTACAAAGCCTTCTGTTAGTGAAAGCTAATATCGATGGGCTTAAGTAGCAAAGTACATATCTAAAATTTTTGTAACTAGTGACGGTTGTATGCAACTTTAGACATGCCATGTTATTTCAAAAATTCAAAAAATTAAAATAAGTCTTTTCGTTCTCAGTCCAAGACTTGGCAGAATTAGAGTAGCTCGATATCAATGATATCTAATAAACTGCGATTCACGATCAATGTTTTGGCATTCTCAATATCGGGTGAAAAATATCTATCTTTATCGTAAAAAGATACCTTTGTTCGCAGCAAGGCTTTAACAGATTTAAGTTTGTCACTGGTTTCAAGCGGTGCTCTAAAGTCTAACCCTTGGCTGGCAGCTAACCATTCTATGCCTAAAATCCCTGCCACATTGTCGAAAATATCCCACAGCCGTCTACCCGCAAATGTAGCCATTGATACATGATCTTCTTGATTGGCCGAGGTAGGTAATGAATCTATTGATGCAGGGTGTGCCAGAGTTTTGTTCTCGCTGGCAAGTGCAGCGCTGGTGACTTGTGCGATCATAAATCCCGAATTAACGCCGCCGTTATCGACTAAAAATGGTGGCAGTCCACTTAAGTGGGAATCAATCAATAACGCCATACGTCTTTCAGACAAGGCACCAATTTCGGATAATGCAATGGCTAACATGTCTGATGTCATAGCGATGATCTCAGCATGAAAATTACCACCTGATAAAATATCACCACTATCAGCGAACACTAATGGATTATCTGATACTCCATTGGCTTCTATAACAAGGGTCTGTGCGGCAAAACGCATTTGTTGCAAACATGCCCCCATCACTTGCGGCTGACAACGTAACGAGTAGGGATCTTGAACTTTTTCACAGCCGTCGTGAGAGTGACCAATAGTGGATTCTTTTAATAAACCTCGATAGGCAGCAGCGACATCAGTTTGTGCTTGATGACCGCGCACTTCATGAATTCGTTCATCAAACGGCACCCTTGAGCCCAATGCTGCTTCCACACTTAATGAGCCTATGGCGATACTGCAATTAAGGGCATTTTCTGCACAAAATAAGCCTTTTAATGCAAAAGCAGTAGACGCTTGTGTACCATTTAGTAGGGCTAAACCTTCTTTAGGTGCTAGTGCAATCTTCTCTAAACCCGCTATTTTCAAAGCGTGCTGTGCTGAAATACGCGTGCCTTGATAAATGACTTCGCCTTCTCCCAGTAATACAACACTCATATGAGCTAGCGGTGCTAGGTCACCCGAAGCGCCGACTGAACCTTTTTCAGGAATAGCAGGGTAGATTTCCTTGTTGTACAAGGTAATTAGGGCTTCAATGACTTGCAGACGAATACCTGAATAACCACGGGACAGGGAGTTTATTTTAAGCAATAACAACAAACGCACCACATCTTCAGACATAAATTTACCAATGCCTGCGGCATGAGACAAAACGATGCTGCGTTGTAAAAGTTCTAACTCTGATACGTCAATTTTAGTGTTCGCTAATAGACCAAAACCGGTGTTAATTCCATATACAGTTCTGTCTTGTGCAATGACATCTAGCACCACCCGTTCTGCTTTATGAATAGCTTCGTGCGCATCAGCTGACAAGGAAATAGGTATGTGTTGACGATGCACGTCTCTTAATTGCGATAGGGTCAGTTGGCCCGGTTGAATAACGATGTGGTGCATCATTTTTGTCCTTGTTTTATTTTATTTTTATTTGCATCTATTTCTAACATGGGCAGATCTAAATTATTTTTTATGGCACATTCTCTCGCCACTTCATAACCTGCATCAGCATGACGCATGACGCCCGTGGCTGGGTCGTTATGTAACACTCTAGCGATACGTTTATCAGCATCTTCAGTACCATCACACAAAATAACCACACCAGAATGTTGACTGAATCCCATACCTACGCCACCTCCGTGGTGCAAGCTTACCCAGGTTGCCCCACCAGCGGTGTTGAGTAACGCATTAAGTATCGGCCAATCTGATACTGCATCCGAACCGTCTAACATATTTTCAGTTTCACGGTTGGGGGAAGCAACTGAGCCTGAATCTAAATGATCTCGACCAATCACTATTGGTGCGGATAATTCACCTGTTCTGACCATCTCATTAAAGGCTAAACCAAGCTTTTGTCTTTCACCCAAACCAACCCAACAAATACGTGCGGGTAGACCTTGAAATTGAATACGCTCTTTGGCCATATCCAACCATTGATGCAGGTGTGGGTTATCGGGTAGCAACTCTTTTACTTTTGCATCTGTTTTATAGATGTCTTCAGGGTCGCCAGATAGCGCTACCCAACGAAATGGACCGATACCTTGGCAGAACAAAGGTCTAATGTAAGCAGGTACAAACCCTGGAAAATCAAAGGCGTTTTCGATACCTTCTTCTAAAGCCATTTGGCGAATGTTGTTACCGTAATCCAGCGTAACCGCACCTTTCGTCTGCAGATTTAACATGGCCTTGACTTGCACAGCCATTGATTGTTTGGCCGTTTTTATGACTGCTGACTCATCTGATAAGCGTTGCTTTTCTGCCTGCTGTAAACTCCATCCTATAGGTAAGTACCCGTTCAAAGGATCATGAGCGCTGGTTTGATCAGTCACCACATCTGGCGTTATATTGCGCGTAACCAGTTCGGGAAAAACATCTGCTGCATTAGCCAATAAACCGATAGAAATCGCTTTACCTGCCAAATTCGCTTCTTTTAATAAATCCATCGCATGGTCGATATTTCGAGCTTTTTTGTCCAAGTATCCTGTTTTTATCCGAAAATCGATGCGGCTTTCGTCTACCTCAACGGCCAGCATTGAAAAACCTGCCATAGTAGCCGCAAGAGGTTGCGCGCCACCCATACCGCCTAGACCACCCGTTAATATCCAGCGGCCTTTTGGGTCACCATTAAAATGTTGTTTCGCGACACTAATAAAGGTTTCATACGTGCCCTGCACTATGCCTTGTGAACCGATATATATCCAAGATCCTGCTGTCATTTGCCCATACATCATTAGGCCTTGTTTATCTAACTCATTGAAATGTTCCCACGTTGCCCAGTGTGGCACCAAGTTAGAGTTAGCAATAATAACGCGTGGTGCATTTTCGTGTGTAGGAAAGACCCCTACCGGTTTACCACTTTGGATCAGCAATGTTTCATCAGTATTGAGTCGTTTGAGTACCTCAACAATCTTGTCATAACTTTGCCAGTCTCTAGCAGCACGACCAATACCGCCATACACCACTAAACTTTGTGGATGTTCGGCAACCTCTGGATCAAGGTTGTTCATTAACATTCTAAGCGGTGCTTCTGTCTGCCAACTCTTAGTGTTGAGTTGATTGCCTCTGGGGGCGCGGATAATACGACTGGGATCATGACGATTCATAAAGCTTCCTAATGTGTGGGATTAAAATCGAGGTGTCCGCCAATTCGATAGCGATTACCTGGATGATATAAACGGGCATAACTCACGATGCCTTTGCTTGAATAAGTGCGACGGCTCACCTGCAAACAAGGTTGAGCGATATCGATATCCAATATGTCAGCTAATTCTTTGTTGGGAGATATGGCTTCAACAGAATGATCAGCTTGAGTAAGCGGTGCTACTTTACTCAAATAATGATTCGCAGTGGTATGCATAAAGTCTTGTTCAATATATTGTGGCGCTAAAGCAGGATTAACTAATCGATCTTCTAATTGAATAATCAAGTCGTTCTCCATATGCACAATTTTGGTATGGAAAATTAAAGTATTCGCTGCGACACCTAACCAAACACGTTGCTGATCTGATGCGTGTATTGTATCCACATCTAATACTTTGTTTGAATAGCGATGGCCGCGCTGAGTGATCTCATCGTCTATGCTGCGGATTTCAAGAATCGAGCTCATAGGTCTGCTATCAGAAACAAAGGTACCTACACCCTGAGACCGGGCTAAAATACCCTCAACTACCAGTTCTGATAAAGCACGACGGGCAGTCATACGACTCACACCAAAATTGGCTGCTAATTTATTTTCAGATAACACTTTGTCGCCTGGGCGCATTTCGCCACTTTCAATTTTATCCAATAATGCAGATTTAATTTGTACAAACCTAGCTTGCACCAGAGATTTATTATTTATCATCAACCGCTCAAGTATGTGAGAATAAAATGATATTAATACACTTGTACATACTTGTATATACAAGTATGTACAAGTAGACTCATATGCAGATAAATCTAAGAGTATAGGCAATGACTAGACAGTGTGATGTAATAATAAACAATGTACGTATTGCTTCGATGCAAAAAAATGGTAATGCTTACGGCATGCTAGCTGACTCTTCTGTAGCCATTAAAGATGGTAAAGTATTTTCTATATTCGATGATTCTGAAACCTCATATCAAAGTGACATTAGATACGATGGTGAAAATAAATGGTTACTTCCTGGATTTATCGACTGCCACACCCATCTTGTTTACGGAGGCAACAGAGCTAACGAGTTTGAACAGCGCCTGCAAGGTAAAACCTATACTGAGATAGCTCAACAAGGTGGCGGTATTCAAGGCACAGTGAATGCCACCAGAGAAGCATCTGAACAAACCCTCCTCAGCAGTGCGATTAAGCGTGCTGCGAGGTTAGTTGAAGAAGGGGTGACCTGTATCGAAGTGAAATCGGGTTATGGTTTGGACTTGCATACCGAATTAAAAATGCTCAAAGTCGCTAAACAAATTTCTGAGAATTTACCTGTTAGTATCGTTACCACTTATCTTGGTGCACACACAGTGCCTAAAGAATATCGTTCAAATCCTGATGATTATGTGCAATTTATTTGCGATCAGGTGATACCCGTTGTCGCAAAACAACGGTTAGCAACCTGCGTCGATGTATTTTGTGAAAGCATCGGTTTCTCACCTGCACAATGCCGCAAGATTTTTGAAGCAGCTAAAGCACACGCGCTCAATGTGAAAGCCCATGTTGAACAACTCTCTGATTTGAAGGGTGCCAAACTTGCAGCTGAATTTGGTGCCATTTCTGTCGATCATATTGAATATTTAGACCCTAAAGATATCCCCGTATTACAAAAATCAGGTACGGTTGCGGTGTTGTTACCCGGCGCATTTTATTATCTAAGTGAAACCCAAAAACCGCCTGTAGCCGCACTCAGGGCAAACCAAGTTCCTATGGCGATAGCCACCGATTTAAATCCTGGTAGTTCACCTATTGCATCTATTTTAACCATCATGAATATGGCGAGTGTGTTGTTTGGTTTGACCCCAGAAGAAGTATTGTATGGCGTTACCCTACATGCGGCAAAAGCGCTGAACCTATCAAACAAAGGGCAAGTTAAAACGGGGATGGATGCAGACTTGTGTTTATGGGATATAGCACATCCGGCAGAATTGGTTTATGGCATTAACCAACATCGACCGTCTGCTAAGTGGTTTGCGGGTAAGGAATGTTAACTGCCATGTCTACCATAGATAAAACATACCAGTGGCAAGGCCGAGAAGATGCTGAAGAGGGTCAAAATGGTCTGCGGTGGCATCAGGTAATGAATAACCGACATCAAACCAATAGTTGCAGTTTGCTTGGTTTTGAATGTGACTTAGGTGTGGCTGCCAACAAAGGTCGAGTGGGTGCCGCAAAAGGCCCAAATCTAATACGTAATGCATTGGCTAACCAAGCTTGGCATGCAGATTGTGGTGTGTGGGATGCAGGAAATATGGTTGTTGCATCACATTTGCCCGATGCCCAAAATCAATATGCTCAGCAAATCGCAAAATGCCTTAATGAAAATTCACTTGTTATTGGCTTAGGTGGCGGACACGAAATTGCTTGGGGCAGTCATCAAGGTTTGGTTCAACATCTTGCTGCTGAACCAAACAAAAAAATAGGTATTATTAATTTTGATGCCCATTTTGATCTTCGCAATCCTTCCCAACAAACCAGTTCGGGTACTCCTTTTAGACAGATTGCTGAATATTGCCAAACTCATCATCAGCCGTTTCATTATGCCTGCTTAGGAGTAGCTGCATCGTCAAATACAGCAGCACTATTTAATTATGCAAAACAAACTAAAACTCAATATTTACTGGATATTGATTGTGCGCCTAATGCCGCTAAACAGTTGCTAACACCGATGTTAAAAGCGGTAGATGAACTGTACGTCACTGTCTGCCTTGATGCATTTCCGGCACATATTGCACCTGGCGTCAGTGCACCCAGTGGTTTAGGTATTTCAGTGGAATTTGTTATCAACATGCTACATTGGATAGCTCAGTCAGAATCCATTTTTAATTATAATTGGGGCTTGGCAGATATAGCCGAAATGAATCCCACCTATGATATTGATAACAGAACTGCAAAGCTGGCAGCAAGGCTTGTTTACGAGGTGCTTGGTTCTAAATTTAACGCCTTATAATAATAGTAAATCAAGACTTAACCCAAAGACAACATAAGTAATAATATGCCCAAAGGTCAGCAAGTGTCATTATAATTGACTAAGGTCATTATTCATTTTATTAGCGTTTACCCGGCTGATAACGCTCTACTGCGCGTTTCAACACATCTTCTTTATAGTAAGCCACATCTTTAAATTTCCCCTGGGCATAACGCTGTGCCTGGTCGTAAAAATGCTGCGATGTAGGATCACCACTCTGGCCACCTGCTAACAATGATTTCGCTTTTACCTTATCGCCAAATTCCACCACAGCCACAAAACTATTGCCACGGTAGCCATAAAGTTTTTTACTACCATTGACACTTTGGGCGCCAAAAGCTGCCAATGCACCCCATCGACCCGATGCCATGCCGATTGGAATACTTGGTTTTGTATCATCTACAGGCAAGTCAATATCGCCTGTGAGCCTTTGGAGTCTGTTGATGTCTCCCCAAGGAGTATCCCACTGACCAAAATCTGCGGTCAACTTTTGTACTGCCAGGTCAAAGATTGTTAGCCTTTCTGAGCGCAATGAATCATTACCAAAATGTTCAATTGTTTGCATAAAACTTTTACCTTCAGGGCGAGTGCCTTCAGCCAGATATTGCACACCATAATAATGTGCCAAAGACATTGCAACAGAGTCTATGGATACGCGATGATCCCATTGCCGAAGAACATTAATAGGTTCGGCTAATGCTCTGAGTGGCTTACGTGATTTGTCATATGCCCCAATAAGGCCGGAAACAAGTGTTTTAAATCCAGGTAAATAAGGGTCATAAGCCACCTCAATTAACTTATCTAGGGTAAAATCAGATTGACCTTTCAGTATGTGAACCGCATGTATGCCTCTGAAATTTTCAGGATCAGGGGCCATATAAGTTGGGTAGTCTTCCGCTTTAGGACTGAATTCACCCGCAGCAGTAAAGGGAGTGGAATTGGCATTTTGGATCCAACCATTAGCAGGATTGAGAATACTAATAGTTTCATCGACTGTGTGCAGACCATTCCAATCTGTCTTTTTGATGGAGCCATTCACTGGCTGGGAATAATCAAATTTGGGATCACGCTTAGGAATAAAGTTACCGTGATAATAAGCTATATTGCCGTCAGCATCAGCATAAACGGTATTATTTGATGAGTTGGTACGCATATCCATCATATTGCGAAATTCGTCATGATTGGCTGTTTTAGTGCGGATAAATGACTGCTGTAAGGCATTCACAGGATCCCAATTTATCCTTGTTGTCACCCATTGCCCATCCACCATATGCGTTACTGGTCCATGATGAGTGCTAAAAGTAGGGAAGGTTTTAAATTTATACGTGTCTGCATCGCGGTACTTTAAGGTTATATTTACAGTATCAACCTGCAATTCCTCACCTTCATATAAATAATATAAATCTTCGCCACGTTCAATGATGGTTTCAAGATATTCGTCCATAAAATCTACACGGGTCGAAGTGTGCATCCAACCATTTTTCTGATTAAATCCTTGGTACACAAAAAACTGTCCCCACGTCACTGCTCCGTACGCATTTAACCCTTCTTCACTAACCACATGTACTTCTGGACGAAAGTAGAAGGAAGTATGTGGATTAATCAATAACATGGCATCACCGGATTTTGTTAACTTACCTGAAATAGCAAAGCCATTTGAACCGCTAGGTTCAACCATAGCTAAATCTGGAGTATCTTGATGAACCGCTTTGTCTCCATAGAAGGCGGCTACCCCTTTCTCTGAAATTTGTTCAATATCACCACCGATTGAACCTTCAGAAAAAAACATCGGCATCCAAGGTTCAAATTTTTTCAACAAAGCCGGTTTGACGTTTGGGTGAGTAGCAAGATAATAATTAAGACCATCAGCGAAAGCATCACATAGATCTTTAAGTGCTGTAGGAGAATTTTGATAGTCTAACTTTGCTTGTTCGACAGACATAAATAAACGCGCCCGCAAGTCACTGTACAATGCTTTTTCGCCTTCCACTTCTGCTAGTCTGCCGATAGCCCAAATGTAATTGCGCTCTACCCGCTTAAAGTCATCTTCTGCTTGGGCATACAACAAACCAAATACCGCGTCTGCATCAGTCTTTCCGTAGATATGAGGCACCCCAAAATCATCGCGAATAATTTCAACTTGCTCTGCTCTGGCAGTTAATCGGTCAATTTCGCTAACAAATGGCGGTGGCGGCGGCGATACACATGCAGATACTAAAAATATGAGCGCCACCACAACAACCGATTTTAAATTAAAGCTAAGAGTCATATACAATCCATTAGAAATTTGTGCACATGATCATGCTACCAAGCAGTTTGTAAGAAGTACAATTATACCAACCTGTATAAATAATCATCAATTCGACTCGACTTTAGCGTCACATTTCCGTATGATGCGCGGCCTTTGTTTGCCCGATGGCGTTGCCACTTGGCAAACATTTCAATTAATTTTTTATTCTGGACGAGCTACTTTTGATTTCTACTGCAAATATCACCATGCAATTTGGCGCTGCGCCTTTGTTTGAAAACATCTCGGCTAAATTTGGCCACGGCAATCGCTACGGACTGATCGGTGCTAATGGCTGTGGTAAATCCACATTTATGAAAATTCTCAGTGGTGACTTAGTGCCAAGCGCCGGTAATGTTTCTATTACTCCTGGCGATAAAGTCGGCACATTAAGCCAAGACCAGTTCGCTTTTGAAGAATTCACAGTAGTCGACACTGTTATTATGGGCGATGCTAAACTTTGGAAAGTCAAACAAGAACGTGATGCCATCTACTCAAAGCCAGAAATGACTGAAGCAGACGGTATGCATGTGGCAGAGTTAGAAACTCAATTTGCTGAAATGGATGGCTACACCGCAGAATCAAGAGCAGGTGAAATCCTACTACAAGCAGGTATCGCCGAGCATTATCATTTTGGGCTCATGGCGCAAGTAGCACCGGGGTGGAAATTACGGGTTTTATTAGCCCAAGCATTATTTTCTAATCCAGATATTTTATTATTAGATGAGCCAACCAACAACCTCGATATCTACACTATCAATTGGCTTGGAGGCGTACTGAACGATCGCAAATGCACCATGATTATTATTTCTCACGATAGGCATTTTTTGAACTCTGTATGTACTCATATGGCGGATATAGATTACGGTGAATTACGCATTTATCCAGGTAACTATGAAGCATATCAGGCGGCATCGTCATTAATCCAAGAACAACTTCACACAGAAAATGCCAAGAAAAGTGCCGAGATTGATGAATTACAAGCTTTTGTGAATCGTTTCTCTGCCAATGCATCCAAAGCTAAGCAAGCTTCTTCTCGCGCTAAAAAAATGGAAAAGATTACGTTAGACGAAGTCAAATCATCCAGCCGCCGCACACCAAAAATTATGTTAAAACAGCACAGAAAGCTGCATCGTCAAGCGTTGATCCTTGAACAACTGAGCCATGAGTTTGATGATAAGCCATTGTTTAACAACGCAGACTTAATTTTAGAAGCTGGCGCAAAACTAGCAATAATTGGTGAAAATGGTGCAGGTAAAACCACACTATTACGTTGTTTAATTGACGATTTACAAGCCACTAGTGGCGTAGTCAAATGGTCCGAGAATGCCAGTATAGGTTATTGCCCACAAGACAGTACTGCTGACTTCGATACTGATCTCACCTTATTTGATTGGATGTCACAATGGCGTACGCCAAAACATGATGACTTAGCAGTACGTGCTCTTTTGGGTAGCCTGTTATTTACCGCTGACGATTTTAATAAAAAAGCCAAAGTTTGTTCTGGTGGAGAAAAAAACCGTCTATTGTTTGGTAAGTTAATGATGTCAGATATCAATGTGCTGATCATGGACGAACCCACTAACCATATGGATATGGAAGCGATAGAGGCATTAAACAACGCACTCAAAAAATTCGACGGCACGCTAATTTTTGTCAGTCATGATAGAGAATTTGTTTCGTCTTTAGCCACTCGAGTTATTGAAATTAGCGAACATGAAATCATTAATTTCCAAGGTACCTACAACGAATACCTATCAAGCCGTGAGGCTGCATTAAAAGTAGCTTAAATCTTTACCACACCTTTATTAAACAATATCAGAGGGGCAGCTGGCTTTGTCCCTCGACATTGTCAGCAGTTTAATAATGACAAACACTATTTAAGATGCTCAATAAATGTTGGCTCTACTGAAATATCTAGTTTCTCAATCTTAGCTACCTTCAAAAACTGAAACATCATATTCAATACCTCAGGTGACGAGGTAAACAGATTATGTTGTGCTTTAATAACATGAACGTGAGTCAGGTTTTTAAAGTGTGCTACTGCTTGTTTTTGTCCTTCAACATAAGTTCTTCCATCAAGCGTTCATGTCAATAATAACACCACAACCGAAGACGGCTTAGATTGGCGAAAATCATCACCAAGATTGAGTCCATTAATGACGTCGTTCAAGTGGGGTATAGGGAAATTGAGTAAGTCACCCAGTAATCCATTTTGCGCTTGCTGGCTGACTTTCTGCAGACGAGATGACGTTTACACCGATGCAACATCCATTGCCATTGTCATGGGCATTAACTTAAAACTAATTTTTCATCATTAAACGTGCTCAGCTCAAGTATTTGCGTGTCTGATTTATAGCTGTTCTGTTCTTTTCTATATCTCGGTAGATATCAAGCAACATGCCTAGATATTGATTAGAGTCGGCTACCATCATCGATGCTAAAAGTTGCATGTAATATTTTTGCAACAAAAATAGTAATTCAGTTCCGCTTTTATTGTTCAGCTTCAGCACAACCGGATTGTTTTGTAATTGGTGATGAACGAGTAAAATTCGAGGTATGATATTAGCGTAAGATTGAATTAGTTCAGGGGTGTGGTTAATTTCCTACTGCACCTATTGCACCTATTAGACCTATTGAACCTATTGAACCTATTGCAAATATAAAGCCGTATTATTCGGTAACTTAACGGTTTGATCTAACCCTTCGGCGCTGGCGATAATGACCTTATCAAGTTGTTACTAAAACAAGGATATAGCCGATAACACCAAATAACTGCCATACGCAATTCCCCAGCATGTTATTTTTACTACATTAAAATATTGACGTAAACCATTCAAGTTCCATGCATTTTATACCGTTTTATAATCCAAAATATCTGCACCTTGAATAGTTTAATCGGCTGCACAAGCAATTGCCGCTTGACGGTATCGGTTGGTAACGTCCAAAGATGATATTTTTTTTGTCAGGCTCAGTGAATAATCGAACAAACAAAATGGTATTTGTTCTGATGCTCTTATGCCTTGTTGGTCCAACGCAATAAAATCGACGTGCTCTCTAAAGGACAGCAAATAAAGAATATCGTCGCCACTTGGCATTGGCAATACCTGAGCCACCAGCCAAATAGATGATCGGTAATCACTTTTTTGTAGCTGTAGCAGGAAAACGCACATAGTTTATTCGTATAGTTTATTCGTATAGTTTACTGGTATCTTTTTTTGGTTTAGCGTTATTACGATTTTCAGTAACCAAAATAAATCCTTCAAATGCGTCAGTCTCTTAACCGTCATTCGCTTTAAATATGATGGCTTTTCCATTTGGGTTTTTAAATTACCGTTTTCCATCTCAAGTGCAGCTAATTTTGTAAAGTTCATACTCTTTGTTTTCCATAAAATGTCCTTAATTTATGGTGCAGTGCTTAAAAATATTCGACCGTGGATTTTAAAAGTCTAATCTCCAAAGCTTAGACTTTTAAAAGACTCAAACACATCTGTCATCTAGCCAAAGCTGAACATTTCAAATACATTACCTCACACCTACATTTAGTTATGGAATGAAACATGCAAAAACATGATGCCTTGCCACTAAACGATTTCATTGAGTATCCAGCAGCGGAAATGCTGAAGCGTTCAGAACAGTTTTATGCAGATATTAAACGCCGCCATAGCGTCCGGAAATTCAGTGACCGACATGTTTCCCAAGCCATTATCGAAAACTGTATCAAAGCAGCAGGCACCGCCCCCAACGGTGCCAATCAGCAGCCTTGGCATTTTGTAGCCATTCATTCACAACAAGTTAAAACACAAGTGCGCGAGCAGGCCGAGGCACTTGAAAGAGGCTTTTACCAAGGTCGTGGTGGAGACGAATGGTTAGACGCACTCAAGCCCTTGGGCACTGATTCCAATAAACCCTATCTGGAGCACGCCCCTTGGCTCATTGCTATCTTCAGCCAAAAAAATACTGAGCAGCAAGACGGTAATAAACAAAGCAACTACTACGTACACGAATCTGTAGGTATTGCGACAGGTTTTCTGATAAACGCCTTGCATCATTCTGGCTTGGTAACTCTCACCCATACACCCAAACCCATGAGTTTTTTATCTAAAATATGTAACCGTCCTGATAACGAACGCCCATATATGTTGTTGATTGTCGGTTATCCCGCAAATGATGCCACTGTGCCACAACATGCGATCAACAAAAAACCACTCAATCAAATAGTGAGCTTTCTATAGTGCTAAACCGTTAAACAAGATATGTAAGTGTTTCAGAATCATCCCATCGGATATCTAATTAAGACCAAACATTGCGGCGTACCTCAGGAGAATAGTGATGAGTAAAATTGTAGAAGAAATAACGTCAGCAAATGCTGACTATGTTGCAGGCTTTGGTGATAAGGGTAATTTAGCTATGCCTCCCGGCAGACAATTTGCCATCCTTACATGTATGGATGCCCGCTTAGACCCAGCTAAATATGCAGGGCTTGCAGAAGGTGACGCTCATGTCATTCGAAATGCTGGCGGCAGAGCCAGTGATGATGCAATTCGTTCTTTGGTTATTTCCCATAAACTACTGGGCACCAAAGAATGGTTTGTTATACATCACACTGATTGTGGCATGGAAACATTCGATAATGAAATCATGGGTAATCTTTTATCTGCTAGCTTAAAGACAGCAAGCGTGGATGCAACAGGCTGGCATGACAGCCATGATGGCGGTGGTACAACAGATGGAAAATACATTAATTGGTTAACTATCAGTGATAGTGCTAAGAGTGTTGTTGAAGATGTGATGCGAATAAGAAGTAACTCAATGGTACCCTCTAACGTGCCTATTTACGGATATATCTACGATTGTAAAACAGGTAAGTTAGATGAAATACTTGAAGCAACAGCAGCTGGTAAAACTAACTAAAGGCTAACTAAAAGCTAACTAAAATTCAACAGACCTTCATCTGGGTGAAAGGTTGAAAGAGATGATAAAGTTAAAAGAGCTAAAAGAGTTAAAAGTTGACAAAATTCGGTTTAACTTTGATATGAAAAATGGTCACCCAGTTGACTGACGTATCGTTTGCCAACGCGTATGTTAGATACAGTATTAATCTTCGTTACTTTGTCAGTAATTATGTAATCATTCCAATTAAAGTTAAAGCATTTGAGCCTTACGCAAAACTCTGGAACTCGTAAGTCAATCTATTTGACAGGGGTAGTTTTAGATGTTTTTTACCTTCCCAATGAGCTAACAGTAGGTCATTAGAGAGACACTCAGTGCAGGCTGAGGACAGCAGTTATTTTGTAGTTGTTACATTTATTACACTTGCTAATACTTTCGTTAAAAGTTAACTCTGCCACGCTTTTACTACTTTGAATTAGTCTTTAAACGGAGTCTTCAGGGTTCTAAACTTGTCAGTATCACAGGCTAATTTAATACTTTTTTAACTGCTATTATAGTTACCTATATTTAGACCTGCTTCAATGTTCCTATTGCGAAGCGGTCTTCATCACGAGAACCCTTATAATGAAGCTTAATTTTCATAAATCTTTCTGGGAAGCGCCCTGCAATGATCTGCAGGACCTACACACATTACTAAAACGCACCAGTAAAGATGGCTATGAGGGTACCGAATTATTTTTACCTTTTTTTGATATTGATACCGACATCACCCTTAAAGCCCATGCCGATCTTGGCCTCAACATAATTACCGGCATCGCAACTCAAGGTGACAACCTTCAAGCACATCTAAAAAGTATGAATGCCCAAATTGAACGCGCAGTTGAATTCTCTCCCGTACTTATTAATTCACACACAGGCCGTGATATTTTCAGCTTAGAAGAGAATTTAGTTTTATTTGAAAACGCTTTAACACTCGAACAAAAGCACAAGGTTACCATTACCCATGAAACCCATCGTTTCAGACCCACATTCAGTACATTTGATACTGAAAAAATCATCAAAGCATTACCAGAATTAAAATTAAATTTAGATATCAGTCATTGGATGGTGGTACATGAGTCTGACCTGAGCGACCAAACCTCCCGTTTGGCAACACTATTCCAACACGTTTATCATATTCATGGGCGAGTAGGTTTTGAAGAAGGGCCACAAGTCAGTAATCCTCAGGATAAACTATGGGCAGGCCATCTGGAAAACCATGTAAACTTGTGGCAGAAAGTGATCAATATCGCAAAAATAAGAGGCCATAAAAACTTTACCATTACCCCAGAATTTGGTCCTTTTCCATATGCACATGTGCAACCTAATACCCAACAACCTTTTACAGATATCTGGGCTGCAAATAATTTTATACAACAACATTTAAAAGATAATCTTATTTAATGTATTTTTATACACTTCAAACTCAGTCTCCCAGATATCGAAATAAAAAATTCAACGTTGCTGATTTTTGCTTCTGAATGAGTATGCTTATCCGCATTCCAAACAACTTTTATCTGGCAGAAACAGCGGCAGATTAAAAAAATACTCACAGTCGTTTTACATGAATCGACCTGAGCTGCCAATGATTCAAATAGAGCTAAAATAAGTAGATAAACGCACATTTATATTAATTTTAGCGAAGTTGTCACTGTGTATACGGTTTCTAAAAAAGACCAACACGTCAGTTTTTACATCAAGACAACAGCTTACACATAGCAATATATCTATATTTCGTGTCATATTTAGTATTCTAAAATCTGGGATCAAACAATGGTGATTTTTATGCATTATCGGTACTTCGTAGTCAGTTTAATTTATATTATTTCCTTAGGTATTCACGCCAAACTTCAGCAACCTCAGGCAGAACTTTACCCAAAAACCTCAGCCGAAGTGACAGTGTTATCTCATGGTAAACGTTTGCCTGCCATTTATTACGGCGCACAAGGCGAAGGACCTCATCCTACGATAATATTGTTACATGGTTATCCTGGGAATGAGAAAAATTTAGATATTGCACAGGGAATGCGAGACGCTGGGTGGAATGTGGTATTTTTCCATTATCGAGGAGCTTGGGGGGCTGAAGGTAACTTTTCGTTTGCTGGATCAGAACAAGATGTAACTGCAGTAACCCAGTTTTTACAACAACCAGATAATGCAAAAAAATTTAAAATTAATATTAAAAAAATATCCTATATAGGTCATAGCATGGGCGGGCATATGGCTGTTGCAGGGATGTTTGATAACCCTGATGTAACATGTGGTGTGGTGTACGATGGTGCTAACATTGGCGTCACATTTAAAAGTGACGATTCAAAAACTCAAGACCTCTGGGCGACGTATGCGGATTCTTTGTTTATGTTACGGGGATGGTCTGGTGCAGTATCTTCTAGAGAGTTAACCGAAAAATCAGAACAATTAAATTTAATCTCTAGAGCTCATGAAATTGCAGATCGCCCCATACTATTTATTCCTGCAGACAGTGATGTTATTCCCATTGCTGAGATAAATGCACTCGTTGACGCAATGCGCAACGTCAAAGGTAATCGTGTAAGTTACACCTTGATAAAAGACGATCACAGTTTTAATAACAACCGTTTAAAACTGCTTGAGGTAACCAAGGAATTTTTGAATGATAATTGCCGATGATAATGAATAGTACAATTATCGCAGCATGAAACAATATTGTTGATTGTTGCTTCTTGCTTCTTGATTCACAAAGAGAAACGTCTTAAAGAAGTCATCTATGTCTTCAGGCACAGGTAAATTGGGAGGGTTTGCCCAGCTAAAAGCTGCCATAGGCGCAGCATGTCTGCCAGCTTTATAGATGATAATCTGCACGGTTCCATTAGTACTTGCTATAACTGCCTTAAGACCTTCTAAGTTCCTAGAATGAACCATGTCATCTTCGCCTGTGTATATCAAAAGTATTGGGGGCTCGTCGTCATCGATGAAGTTTGTTACCACCATATTAAGAAAATTTTCAACTAGGCCAAACATGTCTTTTAGACCGGATACTTTTGGTACAAAATCACAAAGTCCATATATTCCAGCAAAGGCAGTGACAATATTAGGATTGAGCTCAAAAGCGGCTTATTATTAATTATCATCCACCATCAATGCTCCCAAGTGCGCATCTGATGAATGACCAGAAATAAATAAATTTTGGTTTTTTTATAACTGGCTATGTTTTTATAAACCCATACAACTGACTTTGCAGCATCTTCTGCAAACGTTGGGAATTTCACATCTGGATATAAGCGCGTATTAAGTGGCAACACAACATACCCCGTATTTGTCAGTGTCATAGCCACAAATTCATACTGTTTTTTAAAGCCGTCTGTCCAGCGACCAGCATGAAAAAACATGACAACAGGAAACGTTTCTCGGTCGATATTAGGCACATAAATACCTAACTTTTGACGCTCAAGTGAATCATAAGGTGCATTAACTAATACAAATTACAAAGATATGCAGGCAGCAAGGAACGTTGAAAAGATTTCTGCATATAATAACCTTTTAAAAAAAGAAACAATGTTACTGAAGATCAATGTGTTCTAGAAATGAGAAGATTTTTTGGGGGAGTTGGTTAGTTTTATCTATAACCAGTGTCAGCAATAAACCTATCACCATTAAGTGCGTACCAGCATATGTAGATATAACAAATCATGGGCACCAAAAAGCTCATCTGGATCCCTATGTTATCTGCAGCGATGCCTTGAATAACAGGGATCAATGCACCACCCACTATTGCCTGACAAATCAGTCCAGAACCTTTGGTGGTCAGAGGGCCAAGACCACGAATAGCCAATGCAAATATGGTGGGAAACATAATTGAATTAAAAAAACCAACTGACACAATTGACCACATCGCCACATCACCGGTTGTATTAATGCTAACAATAATCATAACTATGGCAATAACAGCATTGACTGCTAGGTATTTAGTGTCACTAACAACGCGCATCATTGCCGCTCCAACAAATCGACCGATCATGGCTGCACCCCAATAGTAGGCAACCATTGCACCCGCCTCGGCTGAGCTTAAACCAGCAATAGAGTTTTCGGAAAAATAACTAACCAGAAAACTCCCAATAGACACCTCGCCACCTACATATAAAAAAATAGCTAATACACCAAAAACTAGTGACTTGTGATCCCAAACACTCCCAATGGGTGTGCCGCTGATCTGCATATCTGCCAATGCAGGAAGTTTAATAAAAAAGAAAATGATGGCGACAAATACTAGTAGGACACCAATAATCAGATAAGGGCCCTGAACAGAAGAAGCATCCGTTGTAGTGGCGCCCAAAATCAATGCTGCACCAATTATAGGGGCGACTGTTGTCCCCATTGAATTAAGTGCCTGAGCCAAATTTAAGCGACTAGATGCTGTGTATTGAGGACCCATTGCAATAACATAGGGATTAGCAGCAACTTGTAAAATAGTGATACCGCTGGCTAATATAAAAAAAGAAAATAAGAACAGTTCGTACTCACCTACACTCGCCGATGGATAAAATAAAAAACAACCCACGGCAGCGGTTAGCAATCCAAACACAATGCCTTTTTGATAGCCCACCTTACCTACTAACTTACTGGCGAACGGAGACACAATAAGATATGCACTAAAAAAACAGAACTGTACCAACATGGCTTGAGTGTAACTGAGATCGAATGAGTCTTTTAAAAGAGGGATCAAAATATCGTTCAATACAGTGATAAAGCCCCAGAAAAAAAACAACAATGTCATGATAGCAAATGCAAAACGATAGTCCTGTTGACCCTCTGTGTTTGCACGTTTAGCTGAAATGTTATTATTATCCATCATCGGCTTAAGTAGACTCAACCGAGTGGTTGTACAAAATAATTTCGTTGCCTGAGCCATATCCTTTTAATACTGCTGCCCTGGAGACGTGTAAAGTCGATTTGTATAAATTCTCTGCGTAATTACCCTCTGTTGTAGTCACCATCACCGCGCTTACCCGGTAGCCGTTATCATCTACATGTTTTTTAAATCGCTCAAACGAATCTTTAATCAATCTTCGACCCAGACCACCTCCACTAAATTTAGGATCCACGGCTACTTGTTCAAGCTCAGCGATGGTTGAGTCTCTAAACCCATTTTTCACACACCATAGAATATAACCAGCAATCACCCCCTGGTGTTCAACTACATAATAAACTGCGCGTGGAAATGCATTGAAGGATGACTTAACCCACAAAACATGTTTCCGTTCATTTGGAAAACAGTTCAAATATATCTGGGCAATAGAGCCAATATCATTTTGTGTCGCATGTCTAATATTCATAGTTTTCCACCATGTAGCTTTTAACAATTTGCCTATAACCGTCTATAAAATAATGGATATCAGCAGACAACTAGCTAAGTTTAATTAGCAAAGTAGCAGTAATAAGATTGAGGTCACCCATACAATTTTTAGTGAGGTTGAAACTCGTCCCAGTAACGAATGAACCCAACCAACAGGGGTTTAGCTAACTGGGCAAGCAGCACAAATGCACCCGAGATGATGACAAGAAAAATTAAATTGACTATCCCTGCTCTTGTTACAAAAAACTCATCTCCATTGAAATACCTTGGCCTCAATTTGCTTTGCAAATTTACTCAGCTGCTAAGTGGAGTGATAGTCAAAACTTTATATCAAGTTTTCATTAAGTGACTAAAAAATTGTCGGTTAGTGGGTAAAGCACTAAGCAACTTTTCTGTGGAATGTAATGTTTCATTTCGTAATCGTTTTACCCTTAAGACTTCCTGACGTCCAAGGTCTGATTGCGCTAAAGCTGTGTGAAAGCCCATTCCATAGAGTACGTATTGTTTACTTGCAGAAGAAAATAATTCAAATCGTTGGTTCCCTTCATACAAACCGGGAACTTGAGAACGCCATAAAGTCATCGCGTCTTGCAAACTTTCAGGAATAGAGCCTGGTTGTTGATGTGCTCGCCAGTATTCACTGTCTTGGCGATTTGTAAGTACGTAGTGCAACTTTAAAAAGTCGATAATTTCCTGCCAACGCTGCAGTGTAAGTTGGTTAAATCTTTTTGCCAGTACTGTCATTGCACTTCGATTTCGCGGAAGTTGCTGACTGATCCATTCAGCTGACTTTTCAATCAATACCAAAGCTGTCGCCTCTAGTGGTTCAACAAAGCCTGCTGAGACACCAATAGCAACACAGTTTTTATGCCAAAAAGTCTCTCTGTGACCTGGAGTAAATTTAATTTTGCGAGGGGTTAATTTCTTTGTAGCAAGAAAGGGATCATTAGATACGTATTTTAGTAACGCCCGTTCTGCTTGCTCAACATCAGTAAAGTCACTGGAAAACACATGACCAATACCACGTCGATTTTGCAACGAGATATCCCAAACCCAACCACTTTTTTGTGCTGTTGCCACGGTGCACGATGCTATCGGAACATCGTCGGAAGCATGTTCCACCTGCAAAGCGAGTGCCGTGTCGTTAAACAAGATATGTTGCTTAGATTTAAAGGGGATCTGATAATGTTTATCAATCAATATGGCAGCGAACCCACTGCAATCTATGAATAGATCACCATCAACATGTTCTCCCCCCACCAGTACAATCGATGCAATATCACCATTTTCTGCGGGCAATACGTGCTCTACATGACCTTGAATGTATCGCACTCCGAGCTTTTCAACACAGTGCTGGTGTAACATGCTCACAAATTTACCCGCATTAAGGTGATAGCCATAATTCAAACCAAACGCATACTCAGGCATCTGTGAAGTTTTAGGTGCTAGGTTTTGCTGGCAAACAGTGCCTTGTGAACTCACCCAACTTTCGAAATTAAGTTCTCTTGAGGTTGCTGACCAATGTTCCGCTAAACTTACCGAGCCATAGCCAGCTGGAGCCATAAATGGATGGTAGTAATGATCACTTTCACCGTCTAACCACCCGACAAATTTAGATCCTTGCTTAAAATTAGCATCACAGCAAGACAGAAAAGTACGTTCAGATATGCCTATCTGTCGAAGCGTATCACGCATTGTGGGCCATGTTCCTTCGCCTACACCCAAATTTTTTACATCAGGAGATTCGACCAAAATAACTTCGGTCTGCTGGATGTCGATATTAGCGGTGTCTGCGTTGTTTACCGTGCAATGTTTGGCAGCAATAATACCAGCTGTTAACCAACCGGCTGTGCCGCCCCCAACAATCACTACTCGTGTTTTCATTTATTGCTTTCTCTTTGATGAATACAAACTAAGATAAACTACAAATTATCAGCCGGGCAGTAGCTTTTAATAAAGTCTGCATGTGCTGGCATTTGCGAAACAGAGTTATCTATCATCTTTCTTAATGCCATCATTTGTTGCTTCAATCCGTCTACCGGTAAAACCCGACCTGCACCATGATGTTGCTTAGGCATCAAGCCCTGCCCCATCATAACTTGTACCCAGGAATCGACCCTGAACAAGGCAACATCGTCGGGCCACGCGTAGCCGTTTTCACGGAACATTGCCATGCGGTGAACAAGAGAATCTGGAATATCCATAGTGCGATAATGTTTCCAAAACGGGCTGTCATCTCGCTGCGTTAGATGATAATGCAAAATAATAAAGTCACGAATAGTTTCAAGCTCTAACTGGGTCTCACGATTAAACTGTTCTGCCAACAAATTGGTATTGCCACCAAAAGGAAAAAACTTCATCAGCCGAAGTATTGCCGTGGTGACAAGGTGAATACTGGTTGATTCTAAAGGTTCTAAAAATCCGCTAGAAAGTCCAATGGCAATACAGTTTTTATGCCATGCTTTTTTGCGCCTGCCAGTCTTAAAACGAATTTGCCGTGGTTCGGTGATTGTTTCACCAGTAAGGTTGGCTAGTAACGTATCGCGAGCTTCATCATCAGATACAAACCGGCTGCTATAAACAATCCCGTTGCCGACCCGATTTTGAAGGGGAATGCGCCATTGCCAACCTGCTGAATGTGCGATGGCCCGAGTATAAGGACGTGGGGCTTCTACTGCTTTAGTTTGCACCGCAATGGCACTATCAGCCGCTAACCAATGACTCCAGTCATCATACTCAACGCCTAAATTGTCACCAATTAGTAATCCGCGAAACCCAGTACAGTCGATAAACACATCGCCTACTACTTGTTCACCACCTTCCAATGTAAGTGACGATATATTACCTGCTTCATCGTTTTGTATTTGTTCTATGCGCCCCTCCACTCTTTTAACACCTGCCTTTTCACTTTTCTTACGCAAATAGGCCGCATAAGCCGTAGCATTAAGATGGTAAGCAAAGTTAACAGGTTTTTTACCAATAAAAGTGGCAAATTTATTAGCTTGGGCTGCTTTTAATTCGAGACAGTAATCATCTAAGCTACCACCAAAACCCTGCGCTTTGGCTTCTAACCAAAATTCGTGAAACTCGGCCATCCAAGAACGTTGTCCAATCTCACCGAAAGAATGGAAATAGCTGTTACCCTGATGACCCCAGTTATCAAACTGGATCCCCAATTTAAAGGTTGCCTGAGTGGCGGCCATAAATTCTTTTTCGTCAATACCGATTAAACTATGAAATGCGCGCATAGTGGGAATAGTTGCTTCTCCCACTCCTACGGTGCCGATCTGGTCGGACTCGACCAAGGTAATGTCAAGTAGTTTGCCAAGACGAGTGACTAGGCTAAACGCCGTCAGCCAACCCGCCGTACCGCCCCCTGCTACAACAACTTTGGTCTTTGTATTCATGTTTATATATTGTCTCTTATCTTCATCGGTTTAAATTATTTCGTAACATTGCGCGCAAGCGCCTACTTAAATTATCGTCCATACTTGCAAATACCCCATGACTCTCAGGCGGAAGATGTGCCCGTACCTGCTCAGGATCATCAAAGATGTAATAGTCAAATAACTCCTTCCATGCCGTCTTTTCGTAAGCTGGGCGATCTCTTACACTCATCATGGCATGCATCAGCACATCCATCGGATTACCTAAATAAGGTGGGGCAGTCATCCACCAAAAATTCACCATGGCATTAAAACGGTCAAAGGCCTCAACTTCGTGCCACCACATATTCGGATAATATAAGCCATCACCGGGTTCAAGATCGACGATGTAAGCATTTTCAAGGGCCTGTTTTAAAAGTGGAAAACGTGTGAAGTCTGGTTTACTGAGATCGGCTAAAGTAACCATCTGTCCGCCAGGTGTAGGAGTGAGTGGACCTGGATATAAATTATGCACCTGATCAGGTGCAAACAGAGTAAAGCGTCGTTTACCTACCACACAACAAGCGATATTTTTAGGCTGGTCAAAATGTGCGGCGGCAACAGACTCTGTGCCTAACCAAATTTTAGCAACTGGCTGATTATGCTTAAATTCAGAGTGATCGAAAGTCAGACTATGGCTTTCACTCAGCTCAGGGAAACCTTCATCTAATCTAAGCGAATTGATATATAGATAGTCATGCTGTTCCTGAGACAATTGACTGCGAATGGTACTAAACACCTCAGGAATAGTAGTTCGCTCACTGGAATAGTTAAAACCAGTACAAGATTTGTCATAGCCAAAGCGTGCTTTTATTTCTGGTGACCCTTTGTAAACTAGCATCGGACGTTGACTATAATGCTGCTCTAATTGTTCCATTACTTTATCAGGTGATTGATGTCCCGCTTTTACCAAAGGCCAGTTTTTTACCAGTCCTTTTAAAATGACGGGTTGATCCTCTGCAAATAGCTCATCATATGGAATGGAATCTGGCGTTATGTCTTCCAGTACTCTGACTTTATTTTGTTTATTTATCACGCAAGCTATGCCTTATATCGATGAGAATTATAACATTGCCGACTTTGCATTTTTGAGTGCGATTAGCTGTTGGAAATTACCCATTGAAGCGAGTACAAAATACAAAAGACTCAGCACTCCATATTGATTGAGTTTACTTAGACTTTCACCATCCAATGTGGCTAATTTTTGTTGGTTGATCGTGTAATAATCACTAAAATTAATTTCTTCAACATTACTGAGTGTGATTTGGATCGACACAGGCTCTAGTAAGTCCATAGACTCAACCAATGTAAACAATGTCTTATCAAACTGTATTCCGCTATCGATAGTTTGTAGGGCTTTTTTGACATATTCAAGATAAGGTGCCTCTCCTCCAAATGGCAGAAAAATATCTTCACCTTGTTCAGTGTTCACTCGTGGGTCTTGCATGTCGATGCAGATAAGAGGAGCAGATGATGACTCGCCTTCGTCTTGCGCTTTTTTATAACCTAAACTAAAAGGGCCTCTGGCCAGAAGTGCCGGCACAAATCGCGTGCTCCAACCACTATCCCCAATAAATAAATTTTCGTCTTTTTCAAGACCAAGAATGGCATGTAATTGTAGCTGTTCAGTGTCGAGATCTTTATAAAATACCAACGGAAACTCTTTATGAAGTTCGCTTATTTCTGTCGCATATACCAAAGATCGGTTGACGTGCTTGTAATGACTGGATCCAGGTCGAGTATCAACCTTTACACTTTTATGATCTACATTATTTAATACGGTTGCTTTACTCATAGCGTGTTTCGCTTTACGGGTTGTATTTATAAAATTGCGTTCATTTATACTAGCATTGCAAGAAATGCTGTCGCAACGGATAAGAGTGAAACAGAATACTCATGTTTCACTCTTTGACAATAAAATTGTTTTCAACTCTTTTGTTAATTTGTATTAAGCACCTCAGTCAGAAAAACTGACTGAGGGAAAACCTTAAGTTATTAGAAGCTGTAACTTGCACTCAATACCATACGTCTGTCTGCTTCTTGAACAAAGAAGATATTATTTTTACTACGACCAAATTTACGCTGACCTTCTTCCAATAGGTTAATAACATCTAAACTAACGGACAAGTCCTCGCTCACGTCATAGCTAATGTTAACGTCAACTTGCTCAGTTTCAGACACATATACCGGGTTACGCGGACCTTTACCACGGTTAGTAGTGCTTAAAAATTCATCACGCCAGTTGTATGCAATACGGGCTGATAACCCCTCTTTTTCATAAATTAACACTGCGTTAGCCGTATCACTTAAGCCTTCTAATGCAAATTGGTCAACACTGATAGCACCACCATTATCGAAGCCAATATCACCATTAACTGTGGTGTAGTTTAATTGATAGCCAAACCCTGTTTCACCAAAGAAATGTTGCCAAGCAAATTCAAAACCATCGATCACAGCGCTTTTGTCGTTAATTGGACCCGTTACCTGAAATTGTAGTAGTGGGTCACCTGCAACTGCAAAAACATCATAAGCTGCAAACACTTCGCCTTCAAAGTTTGGATTGGTAACAGGGTCTTGGAAATCTGCAGCACCATTAGGAAAATCAGCTGGGTTTTGCAAAACTGCCGACATAGTAAACAAGTTCACTTCGGATACGTCATAACCACCAGCAGTCAATGCAGCTATTGCATCACCTGAGGTTGTTCCGGCAGCACCTGAAGTAGCATCTAGCAGTCCAAACAATGATCTTTCAGTTTGCGCGATACCCACAAAGTTTTCGACATCTTTTCTATAATAACCGATTGAAACCATACTTGAGTCGCTGTAGTAATATTCTGCAGATAAATCAATGTTTGTAGATTCAAGAGGATCCAATTGTGCATTACCTGATGCACCTGTTGCGACACCACCCAAATATGTTAAGCGCGGTGGTGGTGATATTGAAGTCGATTGAAACAATTGATCGTAAGAAGGTCGAGCTAGAGTTTTACTGAAAGAAGCACGAGCCTTAATCTCATCATTCACATCGAGGGTCAAATCAAGACTAGGTAAAAAATTAGAATAATCGTTTTTGTCAGAAATAGTTTCTACTGACGCACCTAACACGGGTAAAAAGTCGTTATCAGCTTCCCAAATTATTTGTGTAGGTAAAAACTGAATCGATGATGAAGTTACATCAGTCTGCTCATAGCGCAAACCAGCAACAATGTTTAGAGGCATCTCACCAATTTCATAATCCATCACCGCTTGAACATAAACTGAAATAATTTCTTCTTCAACTGTATTATCATCATCCGTATTGATTGAACGATCAGCTAAAGATACACCATAAGTAGGACCAACCGCGTTTAGAAGAGCAAGCGGGTCACCACCAAATGAAACGCTACCTAAGGGTATAGTTGTTCCACCTGGTGAATTCGCATCAGCTCCTTCGACACCTGAAACATCATAATCTTCAAATGCACAACCAGTACAACTTATATCGAATAAACCTTCAGGAATATCACCAGGACTGGTTACACCCCAATCTCCTAGGGCGTCAGTTGAAGCTTGACGTGTTTGTCTCATTTCGGTTGCAAGATATCCAACACCAAAATCAATTGTTACCTCATCACCAATCCATTGACCTTCAAAACGAATTTGGTCTACATCAGTTTGTTGATTAGATTTGTCTGTTTGGCTTACCTGAGACCCAATATCAGCCTTATCAAAAATTCCGTTTCCGTTACCACCTTTGATAGTGTCTTCAACTAGTATGCTTGCTGCAGGAATGGGTTGAGTAAAATCAGCAGTTTGCCAACCAGCAGTTGCGCCTGCTAAATTAAAGCGAATAACGTTAAGTCCATCAGGACCTGCACCACCACTGGTCGCCTGTGATGACGCGACATCAAAGCTTAAGCTAAGGTCATCATTCACGTTATAATCGGCATTAAAACCAAAAGATTTTAATTCATCTTTCGTCGCTAATGCTAAGTTTTGAAAGAAGAAATCTTTACCGACCACTTCATTATTTGCTCCACCAGTCTCAGAAAATTTCACTGGCGTGGACACTACTGGGTTGCCATCAAATTCAACTGAACTAAATTGTCTTGCAAACCAAATACCATCAATAAGTGATGTTGATTCTTTCTCATTTTTTGCATACGTCACATCAGCAGTCAATGTCAAATCATTCGACGGTGCAAATTGTACCGTCAGCATGGCGTTAGTGCGTTCACGATTATCTTGGTTAGTACCTAAACCGATGTTACTTGGAATGGCTAAAATCTGCCCAACGTTTGGTTCATTTATAACTGTAGCACCGGGAATAGTAAGAGAATTCAAATCATCTGCGCCATTGTATGTACGCAACTCATATACTTCAGTACTCATGTGACGACTGCCAGAATCACGTTCTTGGAATGAACCAAATAACGAAACGCCAAAAGTTGAGTCGTCGTTTACCCAATTAGTGACGCCACTCAACTCTGGAGTGACACCATCACCACTTTCATCTTTGACTGCTTTCACACCAACAGAACTGGTATTTTTACCCACCACTAAAGGTTTTAAAGTATTAATATTGATTGTTGCACCAAGGCCACCAGAACTTATTCCGGCACGGCCTGTTTTATATACTTCTATCCCACTGACACCCTCTGAGGCAAGATTTGAAAAATCAAAAGAACGACTAGTACCTGCTGCTCCTTTATCTTGTGGGTTACCAGTGATGCTGCCAACGTTGGCTGCTGGCATTTGACGACCATTGAGGGTAACCAAATTAAAGTTACCACCAAAACCACGAACGGTGACTTCTGAACCTTCACCGTTAACACGGTTGATAGATACGCCTGTAATACGTTGCAAAGATTCAGCTAGGTTAGTATCTGGGAATTTACCCATATCTACGGATGAAATAGCGTCAACAACACCTGCAGATTGTCGTTTAATATCCATTGACTGGGACAGACTGCCACGAACACCCTTAACTTGGATCACTTCGGTGTTATCTACTTCTTGTGCCACAGCGGGTAAAACTACTGCTGTGCCAAGCATGATTCCGATAGTTTGCGTTAGTAACGACTTTTTGAATATTTTATGTGTTTTCATCATATTGTTGTGCCTATGTGTGTTTTAGTATTAAGTTAAAAACAAAACGTTTACACCATGTTAAATATCTATTTGGCTTAATTTACAATTTTTTTACATGGCTGTATCTGCTAGACGATTGGCTATCGTTTTTCCTCCAGTCAATCTCCCTTCTAGGCAATAAATAATTCATCATTTGTCGTTTGATAAACACATTATCTGCCAAAAAGTGTCTGTCTGTGCAGCAGGACTTTGATAATAATTTATGCCTTCTGCGCTCAAATTAGAACATGAAGATGTTAACTTTGAACAGTCTATGTAAACTGACTGTAAAAAATATACTTGTTATTTTACTTGTAATGAGATCTACCAAGCTACTGTTTTAATTAAAATTTATTATTATTTTAAAAATAAAATTTAGAAATCTTAGTATTAAAGACGCCGATATTGTTGTATACAAAACCGATTTTGACGTAGTGTTAATTTTCTTTACATTATTGAAAACGCCGAATTAGTTGCATTTCAAACCGATTTTAACCCACTCTTAACATTTGCCATGTGCTTAACATTGTATTTACAAAAAATTAATCTCTCGAGGTCTTGTCAGTTATTCCGTTTCTAGTACAAAATAATGGTGGGTTATTTTAAACAAAATAAAAATGGAAAGTTGTGTTGCTGTGCAGCGGCTTTTATTGGTGACGTGCGAATTATAGCTGGCGCACTAGGAAGTATAATTGATGTAGTTGATCGTCAATAAGCTATGAAGACGAAGGATGTCATTTGTTTCATTCCGGGTTCATCCGGAAATGGTCTATTACGCCATAGCCCAAGGTTGTTTTACTACCAATACATTCTATGTTTATCACGAAATTAAAAACTACCGCGTAAACCTAAAGAATAACGTGCACCAGGCTGTTGAGCTAAAAGCAGTTGGTTGCTATAACGTCCGTGTTTAAGAACATTTTCTTCAGTAATATTTACCCCTTCCAGGAATACAGAAAGGTTGTCATTGACGGCATAACTAGCGCTTAAATCAAATTGTTGGTGGCTACGCACATAGGTTGGCTCAGGCCCTTGTATTTGCACCAAGGATTGTAAAAATCCATCACGATGATTCCAAGCCAGTCTGATGTTCGCTGGGCCTTTCTCGTAATAGACGATAAGATTCTGTGAGTCACTCAGGCCTGTTAAAGCAAACTTTTGCGAAATATTGCTGGGATCCAGTTTTGCATTGCTGTCTACCAGCGTCATGTTTGCCACTACTCCAAAGCCACTATCAAAATCATGCTGAATTGCAAACTCAAATCCACTTACTGTTGCCGTTTGAGCATTAATAGGAGTTGTTAAGTCAAATTCGGCTAATGTGTCTTCACTATCTGGTGCACTAGAGTCAGTTCCTGTGCTGGGATCAGTGACATCATTTATAGTCGTTTGCGTCACTGTACTAACGATAAAATTACTCACTTCCTTTTTAAAGTAACTAGCAGATAGGTAACTCATTGGATGGTAGTACCATTCAAGGGTCAGATCGAAGTTGGTAGACTCGAATGGTTTAAGGTCTGAGTTGCCTGAACTAGCTCGCAAATCACCGCCTTGACGTGTGGTATTTAACACCAAACTTGGTGATAACTGCTGCATAGTAGGTCGTGTTAACGATCGAGACACACCTAATCTAGCAATGATGTTTTCTTGCCATTCTGCTTTTATCGATATACTAGGCAACCAAGTATCATAAGACGCAGATTGCGAGATGGAACGCCCCGGTGAATTAAGTTGACCCAGTTCAGTTTGATCGAGGATCGTTAAGGCTAACAAGTCTGACTCAAATCCGGTAACCACGATATCGGTGTTTTCATAACGTACCCCATATTGTGATGTGATTTCGATATCATGCCATCGTAATCTCTGCTGCCCTTGAAGGTAGGCAGACATGACACTCTCGATAACCGTAAAAGAGTTATCGCGTATCACCGCATCAAAATTAATATCGCTAGCTGACTCCAAAAAGTTAAAAAGGGTTTCGCCATCATGTCTTAACCAACGTTTTGGTAAGAATTCACTGCCACTTATACCACTAAGAAAATCATTGCCCGCATGAAATATCGTTTGGAAATTATCAGGAATATCAGGGCGTTGAAAATAACCACAGAACGAACGATGCAGTTCATTTTTTTCCTTATCCGAAGTTTCGTTGCGTTTTGATTGTATTGAATACATAAAGCAAAATTTTATATCAATATCAGAAGTAAGTGGATCAAAAAGCGTAATATCAGTTTTTAGTTGGTCAAATTTATCTTCAATGTTCCAACCACGACGCAACATCACGTGTGCTCTACTGTTCGTCGGATCCAAATAGTCAGACACACCAGTAATATTTCCTAACGCATCAAGAACGGTTGGATTTGATGATTCGAAATCCGATATGTGTGGCAAGATTTGATCCTTGAACATAGAAAAAGAAGACCGATTGAGGTAACCGATTAACGTCAGAGCATTACCTGCACCAACACGATCTTCGGTGCTTGCCTTTGAACTAGAGACATCGAATTCTAACAACAATTTTGGATTGGCTTGCCAACTGCTATTCAATCCTAATGCACTGACACTAGAAGGCCTGTCGAAAGTCCGAGCATGAAAGTCTGTTGCATGACCTACATTTTGAGAAAGCGCAATTACAGTACCATTTTCATCAGTAACGACATCTTCTAAATTACTCGATGTAAACCAATGTCCTAAAGATGTTGAATCAGTTTTTACATTAAAGTCTGACTGTAAATAGTCGAAACTGATATCCAGATTTGATGTTGCCTTGTATTGTAAAACTAAGGTTCCACCCCTCCGAGTACGTTGGTCAAATCGAACTCGTTGGTCGTAGTTTCTGGGTACAAAAATATTCTCTGCACTAGTAGTGATTTGCTCAAGCGGAATATCAGTATTTAGCAACCAGCCGTCAATTTGTACTTCATTTATCCGTGATTTACGCGTTTGATGTGATAATGAAATCAACCATCCCAACTTATCATTACTATGGCTAAAAAAAATAGTACCTTGAGGAGTCGTTTTTCGACTGTTAGCGTCAAACGTAGCTTTAATACTACCAGCAATCTTAAAGTCCTTTGATGCCATTGGTCGCGCAGTTTTTATATTAATCACTGAACCGATTCCACCAGAAGGCTGGGATGCTGAAAAAGTTTTATCTACCGTCACCGAGGTCACCAGTTCTGATGCTATTGTGTCAAAACTAAATTCACGACCTTGATTATCCGTTGCCAATCTTCTTCCATTACTTAAAACCGTATTAAATTGTGGACCTAAGCCTCGCACAGTAACAAATTGTCCTTCACCTTCAGACCGGTCAATCGAAACCCCCGTTATTCTTTGTAATGACTCGGCTAAGTTTAGATCTGGAAACTTACCAATTTCTTCAGATTGAATGGATTCAGACACACCGATTGATTCTTGTTTAATGTCTAAGGCCCAGTCCATACTGCCGCGAATTCCTCGGACTTCAATCAGTTCAATATTCTGGGGCTCTTCGGGGTAAGTGACGATGTTATCGCCACTACCAATAAACAATTCTGCTATTTCTTGCAACAATGTTTTGTCTTCAACCACCGTATCGCGAATTGAAATACGTTTGATAGTGACTACCCCATCCCTCTCAAAAGAAGCAACCAACCCAGTATTTTTGAGCAGACTGCTCATCCCTTGCTCAATAGTAAAGCTACCTTTTAAAGAATTAGCTTGCCGAGATTGTACTTTTTCATAAGGAAAGATAATGGTGAGATCGGCTTGCTTAGCAAACTCGATTAACGAAACATCAGCATAGCTGGGGTCAATGTTGAAATCCAAAAAAGTTGGCTTAGATCGCGCCCAAAGCATCTGACTAAACAAACATAAAACCACGCAGCAACCCATCATTTTTAGGTCAGTGTTGATTATCAATGATTTTGATAAGTTTTTAAATTTCATGTATTAGACAATACGTTATGAAAGTATTTATTGAGGGTATTTATTAAAGGTATTTCAAAATTTATAAATGATGTAAAACGTTAACATGTATT
>OOGD01000021.1_pt1 | contig 39312 bp, 36 predicted proteins | sample 1670381 | NCBI WGS metagenome assembly OOGD01 (sample SAMEA98146918, study PRJEB22522) | marine metagenome | biome: marine biome; feature: marine water body; material: sea ice | place: Arctic Ocean | collected 14-Sep-2015 | depth 1.3 m | reverse complement strand
AGGATAAACAAAAAGCTGCATCCGTCGCTCTGAAAACCTTTTTCAACATTATGGAGAAGTGGGTCGTAAAAAACCAAACACAAATAGCTTTATTGGGCTTTCCCTCTCAAGGTACGTTTTATAAATGGAAAAAAGGTGAGGCAAGCACGATATCAATAGACACGCTTGAACGCTGCTCTTACATCATGGGCATTTACAAAGCATTAGGTGTGCTATTCCCCACCAGAGAGCAAGCCGATGCATGGCCTACTAAAGAGAATGAGGCATTTGATGGCCTATCTGCTCTGGACTATATGGCCAAGGGAAGCATGATGCAGTTATTAGAAACAAGGCGTTATTTGGATGCTCAACGTGGTTGATACTGTCATATTAGATTGGGATAAGCTGCACAGGCTTATTCCCAGTCAGTTCCCCCCTATAGGTTTGTTCGAAGAAGTGGTTGACCCTGACGATCTCGATATGGCCTATGCAATTGAATCATTGACGAATGATCGTATAAGACAAGAAGTGGGCGACTTAAACTTAGTGCCGTTGGAGCAACGTATAAGCGGTGTGGGCTCGACTCCAGTCATGGCGGCTTTTACCCATATAGGAATACCAAGTCGGTTTACAGACGGTACGAATTACGGCGTTTACTATGGCGCCAAATACTTAAACACAGCCATAAAAGAGACGGTATTTCATCGTGAAAATTTCTTAAGACGGACAAATGAGCCAGACACTGAAATTACGATGCGCTGCTACGTGAATCGCGTGGTGTCACCTTTGCACGATATACGCGGCATTGCATTTAATGGACTGCACGATGAAGAGGATTACGCCATCCCCCAATCATTTGCGAAAAGAATGCGAGATAACGGAACTGATGGTTTGGTTTATAACAGTGTTCGACATGTTGGTGGAGAATGTGTCGCGGTGTTCAATCCAAAAGCGCTCAGCCTACCTGTACAAACAGAACATTTTAAATATCAGTGGCGAAAGAAAGAGAATAAAATTGTAAACGTACTTAGTGTATCGAAAGTTTGCTTATAGCAACCAGACATACTGGTAAAACTAGAGACCTGTTCTGTCTCCCAACTGTAGATTGACAATTTAGTATCATACTTTCGCAGGCTTCTTAGCTAGTGACCGACTGGCTCCTATGAGCCTAATACCGGATAGTCGAACGTTAGACCTGACGGTGAAGTTTGTGTCCAGGCTATGTGAAAACTATTTTCAAACCAACATTTGAACAAAAATTGATGTGAATATGTGTTCTACATTAAAATCCGACTAAATTTTCTAACCAATCAAATACACATTTTACGAAGCATTGCGTGATTAATATGTTCATTGGAGTTTTTACACAGTCTGTGCCATTTAAAGTCATACAAAATCCATATTTTATTACTTAAGCAGTCATGCCATGTGTAAGTCTCATGATCGAATTTTCGATTTGTTTAATACCTTGGGCGGTACTGCACAGTTCGATCGGTTTTGCGTCGAGAACGATGTTATTTTGAGCGAACCATTTTTTTGCTCTACTTACTGAGCCAAAATAAGTGGTTGTGATGCACATTAAATGACTTAATTGCAAAATGTGTTGTGCTGAAGCACTACTTAGACGATTGGGATTGTTGTAAATCTGAGCGCCACGGCGAAAAGGTTTTAAGCGGTGTACCCCGGCGAAAAACGTTAAACTCACGTATATAGAGGCTTTCAAAGAAACTCGGCAACATGCCGATTTACAACGATTAACACCGATGGTGACGGTCACGCCACAGAAAATGCTTAAAATAGTGGTTGAAAATAGTCGTTGAAAATAGAGGTTGAAAACAACCAATATAGGCCCCCGCGAAAACATATACTGTACTTTAGTTGCCGTTTTGACGCCCACATTTGGCAAAATATTGGTTCACATTTGAGATTAAAATTCATTCTCTTTCATGTCAGGAGGTACTTGGTTAATCGCTGCTATTGACGGTCATGGTAAGAATTTCAGCGTATTCTTAGAGCCTGAAAACCGATACCGCATGACACCACTATATGACATCTTGTCAGCGTTTCCTGTGATGTCGAAAAAATTCTTACAGCCACAAAAGATCAAAATGGCGATGTCTCTAAAAGGCAGAAACACCCATTGGAAGTGGAGCAATATTCAGCCTCGTCATTTTGTTTCGACTGCCGAGCATCTAAAGTACCCTATAGATAAAGCTATATCCCACTACGAATACTTTATTGATAATGTTGAAAGCGCCATTGCTAAAGTCGAAGGTAAAATGACGAATAACTTTCCAGCCTATATCGCAGAGGCCATCTTTTCCGGTCTGAGAAAACAAGCGGCCAAAAAGTTGTGATAAACAGCTAGTCATAATGGGTAGTGAACAAAGGTACATAGAACCGCCAAAGTAGTGGATCCCATATGTGTTGTTTACAAGTCAAAGAAGTGTCTACATATTTAGAGGAAGATCACTTAATCTACATTCCCTCGGTTCTTCCTAATTTGGCTACAATACCTTTGGCCTAATTTATAGCTCCAGTTTCTGATGGTTTCGTAGCTGAAGGAGATACCTCTTGCTGCCAGAAATTCTTCGATGTCACGGAAGCTAAGGATAAATCTATGATAAAACCACTCAGTGTGACTGATAATTTGGAGTGGATAGCGATATCTGGCATAAATATTAGTATTTTTCATGCTCTGATTATCGTACGTATCTGAATCTGCTCGTTCTCGTGACAATACCCTTATGCAGATGATGCGAATAGACATCAATTTAGTTGCGGCCGATCCCAGAGCACAACAGATGATCATCCAAAATATGGATGCGATAAAGCTATGGTTGTTTAGTTGACCACCGATTTGTTAACAAGGAGCGCTTATTGATGCAGTTAAGAGATGTCATCTTGAAAACTAAAAGTTTCGTCCATTTAACTTAAATCACTTTATGGCGATCCCTGTTTGCTGCGATCGACCTATTTGAAATGAAAAAGACTGATGGTTTGACAATATGGGTAAGAGATAAAAAGCGTGTTAAATAAGATGGATAATTTTTACCTTGGTCACAATCTGGTCACAAATTAAATTTAGTAAGTATTTACTACCGATTAAAGTTTTTAAAATTGGTGCACCAGGCGGATTGCAAAGTATGTCCTGTACTTTGTCGCTTTGCGAACAGCTGAAGCTGTCCCAAAATGTTCCCGACATTTTGGTCAAACGAACGCGTTCAACTAGGCAGGGTGCGTGCCCAGTATTAATGCTGGATTATGAGAATTTTGGATATGTTGAATTAACTGATGACATATAGATAAGGTGGTGCACCCGGCGCGATTCGAACGCGCGACCCTCGGCTTCGGAGGCCGATACTCTATCCAACTGAGCTACGGGTGCATTGATAAACTTTACATGTGCTGAACTGATGCAGATTAAAACGTTACTAATTGGCGGCGCAGACTTTGCTTTATCTTGTGGATTAAGCCAGTGCTTTTATGCCGCAGTACTAACTAAACAGCTTGATAAAGATGTCTAATTTCCGCCGTGGCGTAGTGTAACACTCATCAAGAACATGTTTTTGACTAACCTAAAAGATACGTCATATATACAACAACTTGGTCGCTTGTTTAAGCGAGCGCCGATTCTAATGAAAATCTCTAGGTTTTCCAATGTTATTTAAATTTATTCCTTACTTGATTGACATTGATTGGCATTGATTTACAAATGTAATCGTTGACCTTGAGTGGCAAGTACAAATTTAAATCCTAGGAGATTGCCTTGGTTGAGTTGTTGTTTAATTTGTTCTCGAGGATCAGGTCCGTTTTTCATGGTGTATTTGATATGGCTAATAATCACTTGTAGGTCTTTTATTTTTGATTTGTCGTCAATTAATGTATGGAACTGTGTCAGTTCTTGAATTAACCATTTTGGAGTGAGATGACCAAATAATAGGTTGTCAGGCCGTTGATTGGTAAATGAAACTTCTATGACTAAGCCTCGCAAATGTTTGTGTTGGAGTTGCTGTGCTAAATACTGCCATAACGCTTTTAGTTTACCTTGCTTTTCAACTTGGTCGGGTCCGGTGTCACCTAAATAAACGAACAGGTCTTGGTCTTTTTCTATTACAAAGGCGGTAGATTCTAAAGGATGACTGAGACTAAATGCGGTCACCTTTAATGAGGTATCGGTAATGGTCTGACTTTGCTTAGGAACTAAATCCACGAGTTGGTATTGGTTTAGGCGTGGGGGTAACCCTTTGTTAGTAAAGTTGGCCCATGCTTTCCAGTTAAAGTAGGTGTCTATCAAGGTTTGATTCACCGATGGTAATGCGTAGATGGGTTTAGCACTGTCTTCAGGGGATGAAATCAGTAAACCTGCTACATGATCCAAGTGCCCATGACTTATCAAATACCCTTTTACATGCTGGCGTAAAATATTGCCTGTGGTGCTCCACTGCGGATCTTGAATAACGGTTAAGTCAGCAAAAGCATTGTGTTGCTGAGCTATGTTTATTCCGTTCACTAACGTGCCCGCATCTAAGCTTATATAATGTTGTTCATTTATGTCACGTAATAAAAAAGCGCTCAGGTTACCGTCTTGAATGCCTCCTGTGTCACCCAGTACTACTAGTTCAAAAGCAGGTTTTTTTGTACCTGTTTTACTGATTACATTATCGGCCTGAAGCTGACCACTAAAAAAAATAACCAGCCAGCTTAAACACAATAACTGTATAGCGGATATTCGCCTAGTCAGGTTATTTTTCTGCAAAATATTTAGCACCTGACGCCATACTTTGTTTATACAATTGTAATGCTTGAATATGATTATCTTGTGACTCTTTAATAGTGGCCATAAGCATTAAATCTTCTTGGCGATTACCTAATTTAATAGCTTTACTGAGTGCTTTTTCAGCCAATACCTTGTCGTTTGAGTTATGTGCGATATGCCCCAAAGCGGAAAACAAATCCACATTCAAGTGATCTTGTTTCAGCCAGCCCTCCAGTTTTTTAATGGCTGCCGCAGGATTGGGTAATTTAATTTGTTTAAACAGCGGTATCAAAAGTGGATGAGGAACAGACTTTTGATATTCTACCAGGGCTTCTAAAGCGTCTGTGTGCATGCCTTGCTCAATTAACTGCTGAATATAAGCTGACTGTTGCGCAGGCTCTTTACGTGTGGCTCCTGGTAACGCCTGCCAATTTTGTTTGAGTTGGCTAGCGCCCTCTTTACTGGCGACTTCAGCAAAGTGTCCTTTTGATGCTTGTTGCATCAAAGGTTCGTAGTCACTGCCTAGGGATTTTTTCCAACTTTTGAGTTTGTCTTGTAATTCTTGCCATCTACCTGCTTGGCTCAATGCTTGCGCCCAGAGTTTTAATACAGCAGTTTGTGTTTGTTGTTTTTCACTTAAATTATGAATAAGTGTCATCGCTTTATCTGACTGGTGATGTTGTATAGCATCACGAATTAAAAACAAATTAGCTGCTAACGCAGATTTTTCGTAAGTCGTTGCCATATGCCAAAAATGTTTTGCTTGTTCAGGTTGACCCAGTTGTACTTCGGCTTCGGCTGCGGCTAACAAATTGATCCCATCAAAATCTTCATTGGTGATTTTGTCCAAGTTTTCTCTGGCAAGTAGATAATTGGTTTCAGCCAAGGCTATCAAACCGGCGGTAAAGACTTTTTGCTTTTTACGATCACCCCAGTTGCCTAACCAACTTTTCGAGCCAGAAACGACTGCAAGCGAGGATTTAACAATAAGGTTAACTAACATTAAGCCAACAAAAATAGCAATCAATGACAAGCTGAGTGACCATACATTCATCTCAACTACCCAGCCGTTAAATTCGACCATCACATAACCACTGTCGTCAAACATTATTGCGGCGACAACTAAGGCGATCAGTAAAATAACCAGTACAATGAAAACTCTAATTAGTTGGCTCATGATTAGTTATTTCCGTTAACAAAGCGTCTATCTAAGCGTTGTTCAATTACATCTTGCAGCGGAGCAGACACGTTAAACTGCTCAGGGTAGGACTGTTCAAACTCTGTCTGTTGCAAGTTACTCAGGCTGTTAGTGAACTGACTCACTTTATCTTTTTCAGTATCGAAGGACTCTATCAATAATCTAAAGGCCGTTTGTAACGACTGTTGATAGAGCGTGGTGTTTTCTTTCAACGCTGCAATTTGTGCTTGCATCAAGGCGAACTTAAGTTGTTCTTTGGTTAACCATTGTTGCTGTTCAGTCATAAAAGGTTTGATTTCGGTAATAACTTTTTTAAAGCTAAAAAAGTTTTTTGTTGCCTCTTGCCAGTTACGAGCAAAATTGGAGCGCCAGTCATCGATAGAGTCTGTGACAGTCTCATCCACTAATTCTGCATCAGGTCTTTTAAAGAAGACCAAAGGCAAGTTATCTACTTGTTTGAGCATGGCACCTAAGGCTAATGCAATAGAGCTGGTTGAAACCTGATTGACTTGCTGCAGGTTCTGTAAGTCCACTGCTAGTCTTTCCCGAATGGGTAACAAACTAGGGTCGTCCAGATCTTGAATGCGACTATCGGCAGACTGTAACATCATGATGGCAGTTTTTACGTCATGTTCTAACCAAAGCTTACGCCCTGCCATACGGATTAAGTAATCGGCCTCGGCCAATAGCCAATCAGCAGGTCTTCGCCCCGATACATCTGCCAAATTATTCTGATTGGTTTGCACTTGCTCACTAGTGAGCTGAAGTTGTTCAATCAGACTTACAATGCTGGTTTGTATAGCCTGATTTTGTTGTTCCAAATCACCTTTCGCTAATTGGTTAGCAGCAATAGATTCAGCGATATCGTCTTGTTGCTCAAGCATACTTGTCTGCTGTTGGTCCATGCTCGTTTGCTGAGCGGCTAAAACAGTAGCTTGTTGCTGACTTTGTGTTTGCCACTGCAGCCATGCCCAATAAGCGGTACCGATTATAACCATCAGTACCAATAAATTAATCACAGTGAAAAACCATAACACACCGGTCTTTCCTGTCGTGCCATTAGTCGGGTTACGGGGAGGAGAAGCAGCCGTATTTTTGTCGCTTTTATAGCTCGTTTCTTTCACTGAGGTGTCGCCAATTTTAGTTGCTACTTTGTCTACTTTTTTACTCGTTGAGGCTACAGCCTGCTCTTTTTTTTCTGAGGTACTCGCAGTCTTTTCTTTCGGTAGTTGTTTTTCTGACTGTTGTTTTTCTGACTGTTGTTTTACCAACTCTTGTTTTTTCAACTCTGTAAGTTTTGCTTCATTTGACGGGGTTAATTTGTCCTGACTATCTGCCATTTAATACTCCGAAGAATGTCTCGCGCGGGTAACCAACTTTTGTGCGCATTGAATAAGTGCCTGATCACTGGCATCACGGCTTATGTCTATCTGGGTAACGCCCATTTTAGATGCTATTTCTGCGGTTCGTTGGCTAACCACTATCCAGTTTAATGTTTGCAGCCAATTCACTTCAAAATAATCAAAGGCTGCCTGGATAACCTCACCACTTGTAGCAATAATGCAACGAATTTGCGTTGCACGCCAGTCTTGTGTGGAAACAGGCGAGTCTAATTTGATCCGTTTATACACCTCCCACTCTGTGACTTTGGCACCACGGGTGGTCAAAGTGTCATGGAGTAATTCTCTGCCACCAAAACCTTTCATAATAATGACACTTTGATTATCAACATGATTAAGCTGAGGAAGGGCAAGCAGACCCTCTGTTCTGGCTTCTTGTGGAACAACAACAGCAAGACCTGCATCGTCTAAAATACGCCCTGTACTGGCACCCACAGCAAAAAAACAGATATTACTTGGCCATTGGTTTTTCATCAACACACATTGTTGAGCAGCGACTGTGCTAGTTACTATGACATAGATATTTTGCTCAGCAAGGCTCCACAATTCAGATATTTTTGCAGGTAAGTGCCCAATAGCGTCATCATCGACAACCGTATCAATCAGACCACATGCCACTGCAGATAAGTTGGCCTGTTTAAATGCCTGTGCACTGGCTTGGCATTTTGCTTGAGGCCTAAGGAGTAAAAATGTCACGGACTAATCGGCTTGCAAAGCACTGAGTATCTCCTCCGCCCCTTGGTCAAGTAGCATTTCTGCAACCTGTTCGCCCAACTGCTGAGCATTTTCTAGAATGTCGGTTTGTTTTGCATGTAACATCACTTTACCGTCTACTGAACCAACCAGACCACGTAAAGTAATATATTGGCCATCTAATTCTGCAAAGCTTCCAATAGGTACTTGGCAGCCGCCATTTAATTTAGCGTTCATAGCCCTCTCTGCTCTTATCCTGATAGATGTTTCAAGGTGATTTAAAGGCGCTAACAGCGCAATTAAATCGGCATCATCGTTACGACATTCGATGCCTACCGCGCCCTGTCCTACAGCAGGTAATGATAATTCAGGCTGCATCTCAGACTGGATCCGCTCGCGCATACCTAATCGGATCAAACCTGCCGCAGCCAAAATAATAGCGTCATATTGACCCGCATCTAATTTAGCTAATCGGGTATTCACATTGCCGCGCAAGTCTTTAATCACCAAATCAGGTCTGAATCTACGTAGTTGGCACTGACGTCTCAAGCTAGATGTACCTACCACAGCATTTAATGGTAATTCTTCAATTGAATCGAAATGATTGGATACAAATGCATCAAAAGGGTTTTCACGTTTACAGATGGCATGTAAGCCAAACCCATCAGGAAAAGCAATAGGCACATCTTTCATAGAATGCACCGCGATATCAGCCCGACCCTCAGTCATTGCCACTTCTAATTCTTTTATAAATAAACCTTTACCACCAATTTTAGCTAACGGGGTATCTAAAATCTTGTCACCCTGAGTGCTCATAGGTACAAGCTCTACTTGTAAATTATTATGGGCGTTAAGTAACGCCGCTTTCACGTATTCAGCTTGCCACAAAGCTAAGGCACTTTTGCGTGTGGCGATACGTATAATGCGTGTTGACATAAAACTTCCTGAACAAAAAATAACGATGTCTATGTTATCAGAAAGATAACTGGTGTGAGTGCTTGGCTAAAGACATATTTTGAGTGAGGGCAAAAAGTGTTGTAACCCCAATTATTTTTTAGCACTGTACTAAATCACTCATCTCGACACTTTTTTCAGTTACGCAAAAGTGTGGCGTTATTGTTACTCATATTTAATCTGGATAACTCATCTCAAAGTGGTGACTGATTAGCAATAAGTCACCTTGCCATACCTGTACTTGCCATTTTCCCTGCCAGTACCTCGGCACACGTTTACTTGAATAAGTGCGCCAGTGATCACCGCCTATCTTCAAAATCACCGCCGCTTTTTCTTTTCCCTCATACAACCAGCGGTGAATAATTTGCTTGTTTTCTAGTCCAGTGATTTGCGTAAAAAAATAAAGGCGTTTCATTTCGTTGTCTTGACCTTGCACGATACCTTCAAGATTATCGGTGGGCTCTTTGTTTATTATATTGCTGGTCAATTGACTGCGTTCAACTTGTGCAGATGAAAATTGGCTGAATATACCAAACAATAAAATAATCAATAGTTGAGTGAATTTTTTCATGACGTTCTCCGGTTGTCTTATTAAACGCTCTAGGTACTTACTATGTACTTATTACGTAATGACTAGGTAGTTACTTTGCACTTTTATGCAGACAAAAAAAAGCCCGGGTTAACGGGCTTATTGCTTTTAAAAGTATGGTTAGTTACCTTGGAATTTGCTCACGTCAGTAATTTCGGGATAATTTTTATTTGCAGAAACGATGTCTGCTTCCATGGTCGTAAACCAATCCTTTTGCACACTTTTATTATAATTTAAATATAACTTTCCATCTTCGATGTGCCAAGCTTGAGGATCAATCCCAGCAGTTTTTCCACCAGCCATGGCCCATGCGCAATAACCACCGTACTGAGCGGCATACATTTCAGGGTCTTGTTTAAACAAGTTTAGATTCTTTTGGCTAGCAAAACGCCAATTGGCATCACGCCATAAAAATTGAAACTTCTTATTTCCTTCAACCGGTTTATTTTCGGTAAAATAGGCAACCGTGTCGTAACCATCAATCGCGGTATCGTTAAATATGCCTGTGTTCACTGCGTCACTGAGGGCAAAAGCTGGTAACGTAAAAAGTGTAAATATAACGATACTGAGGTATTTCACAAACTTATTCATTAATTTCTCCGTTTAATAATAATATCATTGCTGCATTAAACCGGATGAGGTGGATTATTCTTTCATTATAAATTGAATTTCAATCAAATTTATAATGTGGCTTACTCTCAAGAATGTTTTGTTATGTGCCATCGGTCAAAAAATAAAGGTGGGTTGTTGCACATACATCAATTATTCTCATGGCGATTCTTTATTTGGATTTTTACTCACCACAGATAATATTTCAAGTAAGCGTCAGGCAGAATTTTTCTGCTTCAGACAAACAGATTATGTTTGCCAATACTGAAAGTGGTTATGCCTCGGTATTAGCTATAAATTTTTCCAACCCAACTTAGAAGGCCAGTAACTAATTCTTATCACAAATACCTTAACCTCTGAGTCTTGCCGTTATTCTACAAATGCGCCATCGAAATCAAAAAATACACAACACATCTACATAGCTCAGCATAATTTTTCTTGTAACCAGCTTGAAATATCATCTAACTGTTGCGAACACACATTATGCTGCATCGCATATTCATGCCAAGTTGCTTGATACCCGTTACTTTCCAACACTTTGAACGCGGTGCTGCCCATAAAGATAGGTACTACATCATCATGGGTGCCATGTGCTATAAATATTGGCGTATTTTTATTTGCATCGTGTGCCTCAGTACTAAGCTTTTCTGGCTCACTCATATAACTGGACATAGACATCACACCAGCTAAGGTTTTTTCGAAGCGCGTGCCTAAGTTCAAAGCAATGACACCACCTTGCGAAAAGCCTGCCAAAACAATTTTATTTGCCGGAATACCTTGAGAAATTTCTTTTTTAATTAAATCGGCAACTAAATCGGATGACTCTTTCACACCTTGACTATCTGCTCTGTTATTAAAATCCAAGCTGGTAATGTCATACCAAGCGCGCATTGTCATACCATTATTGATGGTCACAGGTCGCATAGGTGCATGGGGGAAAACAAACCGAATACCCAGTTCACTAGGTAATTTTAGGTCAGGCACAATAGGGGCAAAACCATTACCTGAGTCCCCTAAACCATGAAGCCATATGACTGTGGCTCTTGCCTGACTTTTAGGATTAACTTCAACATAGGGTAAAGCGTGTTCGCTCATAGATGTTATCTCATTGGGTTATTGGCTTATTTTCTTATTTTCTAAGGCTATTTTTTAAGAGTAATAGCTTGTTCGGCTTGTTTAGACACCGCGGCATCCAAAAACGACCAAAACTCTACTCCTGTGCGTTCGTCTATCCATTGGTCATCCTGAAAACTGAAATGATGGCCATTAAATTTAGTCGCTACCCATAACTGCTGTAAAGGAGGCTGTTTGTTAATAATGATTTTTGTACCATTAATGAAAACCATAGTGAGTATACTGCTCGCTGATTCATAATCGATATCGACTTCACATTCGTCGAGCATTTCTTCAATGTCGATTAACAGGTCATCGGTCATTTGATGATATTGGCTATCTTTCATATTGCTTTCACCCGTTTAATTATCTGATGGTAGAATTTAATGATTGTTTTATCACTGGTCTACTGCGACATATTTCATATAATAAGATTATGCTAACATTGCTAATCATTAGCGACATAATAATTAATCACTAAAAGATAAAAAAATGCCTCAAACTCTCGGAAATTTATTTATATTGGCAGCGCCATCTGGTGCGGGAAAATCAAGTTTAATCAAAGCGTTGTTAGAAAAACACCTTTCTTCAGACGCGCATAATAATGCTATGCAAGTATCTATATCACACACCACGCGGGCATCACGACCCGGTGAAATTGATGGAGTGCATTATCATTTCGTGGATCGCACAGAATTTGAATCATTGATTGATCAAGGTGCTTTTTTTGAACATGCAGAAGTATTTGGACATTATTACGGTACATCTAAGGTAGTCATAGAGCATACTCTGCGGCAAGGTATTGATGTATTCCTAGATATCGATTGGCAAGGCGCTCGTCAGGTAAAAGCACAAATACCCGACACTGCGACCATTTTCGTTGCTCCACCTTCAAAAGAAGAACTAAAAAGACGATTGACTGAGCGGGGACAAGATTCAACCGAGATTATCGAGCAACGTATGACCAAAGCCGTATCAGAAATATCTCATTATCATGAATTCGATTTTATTGTGGTGAACGATAACTTTTCTGCCGCATTATCTGAGCTAGATGCGATAGTGATCACTCGCCGCTTACGTAAAGAAAAACAGATTATTCGGTACCAGCAGCTATTTAATAATTTATTGGGATCATAATTATCGTTTTACGATCATTTATAGTTCAAATAGCTTTTAAACTGCTACGTTAGCCAGTACACTATGCGACCTTTTTTCGATATTACCCCCGACGGAGATCATTATGGCCCGCGTAACAGTTGAAGATGCTGTAGATAAAATTGGCAACCGATTTGATTTGGTTTTAGTGGCTGCTCGTCGTGCTCGCCAAATTGCTATCGAAGGCAAAGAACCACTAGTAGAACGTGGTACAGATAAGCCCACTGTAATTGCACTTCGTGAAATTGAACTTGGTTTAGTGACTGCTGATACGTTAGAAGCTGAAAATGTGCGTGATCAACAAGCACAAGATCAAGCCGAATATGCTTCTGTAGCAAATATTCTACAAGAATAAAAATTCTGACCATTTTTATGAGTTTTTTAGCGGCTTTTCATCAATATGATGTTTAGCCGTTGGCTTCCCGCCAGATTCCCCGTATTCTTAAGATATCTTCTATTTTATAAGTGTTTAGTGTGTATCTTTTTGAAGGTTTAAAACAAAAGCTTGAAGCCTATCTACCGCTCGACAAAGTAGCGGATATTCAACGTGCCTTCATTTTAGCCAGAAACGCTCATAGTGGACAAATGCGTTCCAGTGGTGACCCTTACATTACTCATCCTGTCGCTGTCGCTGGTATCTTAGCTGACATGCGCCTTGACCATGAAACTATAATGGCAGCTTTACTACATGATGTAATCGAAGATACTCATCATGATAAAGCTGATTTAAGTGCGCAATTTGGTGAAACAGTCGGTGAACTGGTTGAAGGGGTAAGCAAACTAGAAAAAATCCACTTCAGCAGCAGCCAAGAAGCTCAAGCTGAAAACTTTAGAAAGATGATGATGGCAATGGTTCAGGATATTCGAGTCATCCTGATTAAATTAGCTGATCGCACCCACAACATGCGTACTTTGGGTTCGTTACGTCCCGATAAACGTCGTCGTATTGCCCGCGAAACATTAGAAATATATGCTCCTATAGCCCATCGCTTAGGTATTCACGAAATCAAAAATGAACTTGAAGAATTAGGTTTTCAAGCCATGTATCCATTGCGATACCGAGCGCTAGGTGGCGCAGTTAGACAAGCTCGGGGTAACCGTAAAGAAGTCATCGAAAATACTCGTAAAGAAGTGGAAACCCGTTTAGCCGCTGTTGGCTTAAATGCGATTGTTACAGGGCGCGAAAAACATCTGTATTCGATTTATCGCAAGATGAAAAACAAAGAATTGATGTTCAATGAAGTGATGGATATTTATGCTTTTAGAGTGGTAGTAGACTCTGTTGATCATTGTTATCGAGCTTTAGGTGCGATGCATGGTTTGTATAAACCAATAGAAAGCCGTTTTAAAGATTATGTGGCTATTCCCCGAACGAATGGTTACCAATCATTGCATACTTCGCTTATTGGACCTCACGGTATCCCAGTTGAAATACAAATTCGTACTCAAGCAATGGATCAAATGGCTGACAAAGGTGTCGCCGCTCATTGGTTATACAAAGATAGCAAAGATAATAACGACACTACTGCTCAGGTGCGAGCACGCAAATGGATGCAGTCATTAATAGAATTGCAACAAAGCGCCAGTTCATCTTTCGAATTCGTTGAAAATGTGAAAACAGATTTATTCCCAGATGAAATTTATGTATTTACCCCTAATGGTCGCATTATTGAATTACCTTTAGGTGCGACTGCAGTCGATTTTGCTTATGCGGTACATACCGATGTAGGTAATTCTTGTGTGGGTGTAAAAGTAGAAAGACGCACATTTTCACTAAGCAAACCACTAGAAAATGGCCAATCAGTTGAAATTATTACCTCGCCCAGAGCCAAACCTAATGCAAATTGGCTAAATTTTGTGGTCAGCGCTAAGGCTCGTTCACATATTCGTCAATATTTGAAAACCCAACGCTCTGAAGAAGCCGTGACTATGGGCACTCGTCTCCTTCGACATGCCTTAGGCAGCGTAAAACTGGATAAGGTACCTCAAGAAGATATTGAACGTGTCGTAACGGAAACTAAACATAACAGTTTCTCAGAATTGTTGGCGGATATAGGTTTAGGTAACGAACTCAGCGCAATCGTCGCTAGGCGCTTGTTAGGTGAAAATACTGATTTATCTGATAAACAAAGCAAGGTCGCTATTCGTGGCACGGAGGGTTTGTTAGTGTCCTACTCACGCTGCTGCCATCCTATCCCTGATGACGAAATTGTGGCGGTGTTAAGTCCGGGCCGTGGTATGGCCATTCATCAAACCGGTTGCAGTAATATTCGCAGATTAAGTAGAGAAGAACCCCACCGAGTGTTAGTTATGCAATGGGGCGATGATGTACTAGGCACTTTTAATGCCGCATTGCGCATCGAATTAGTTAATCATCAAGGTACCTTGGCGACATTAACCAACACTGTTGCGAGTTGTGATTCAGACATTGTTGGGTTACAAACTGAAGAGAAAGTAAGCAACGTTTATTATATTGATATTGAGCTAACTATCAAAAATCGTCTTCAACTAGCCAACGTTATGCGAAAGATCCGAACCATGCCAGAAGTACAACGGGTATCTAGGCATAGCCAAGCAAAGCAGAATTAGGGCCTTCCTTAGTTCACTTATCCATTCACACATAGACAAAGGTTATTATTATGTCAAAGTCCGTTATTCAAACCGACAAAGCGCCACAAGCTATCGGCACTTATAGCCAAGCGATTAAGAGCGGCACCACCATTTATATTTCAGGACAAATTCCCCTGGTGCCGGAAACTATGCAGGTGATTTCTGAAGACTTTTCTGAACAGTCTCATCAAGTATTCAAAAATATACAAGCCGTATGCGAAGCGGCCGGTGGCTCAACCAAACATCTTGTAAAAGTAAATATATTTCTAACTGATTTATCTAATTTCACTACCTTGAATGAAATAATGAGTCAGTATTTCAATCAGCCTTATCCAGCAAGGGCAGCAGTGCAAGTAAGCGCGTTGCCTAAAGGTGTACAAATTGAAATAGACGGTGTGATGGAGCTACCTGAGTAATTTATTACTCAATGTTCAAATACGATCTTCTATGCCAGCAGGCACCTTTATGTCCCCCGAGCGTTATGCTCGGATCAGGCAATTTCTTAGCCTATGTTAATCCAGCCTAACCTTATGTTTAGAACAACTGCATATTCCGCATATTATCTCTGCCATCTTGCGCAGTTGTGATGTTGTTGATGTGTATGAAGTGCACGCATTTCGGGATAAAAAACCACAAATCCGCAAAGCATTACTTTGAGCGGCAAAAACTGGGTTTATTCTAAAAAATTTGTGTCTTGAAGACGCGGTTGGTAATTTTATTACCAGAGAGCAGACCAAGGAGCGACACCCTGTTAACGGTTACATTGATAGTTGGGCAATAATAGTTGGGCAATAATAATTTGAAATGTAACACCTAGGTTACGGGTCTAATTTGGTGAGGTATAAAATCCTAATTTAACTTATTTAGCTATAACTAAGAGACCTTCTATGAAATTTTTTAAAATCGGATTAACGTTATCCATATTGATACTTGCGTTACAAACTCATGCATTAGACAGAACCCAAATAGCTGATACGGCAGAAAACGTCACACCGCTATTAATTGGTCAAACAGTACCTAACAGCACATTACAAACTGTTGATGGTGATCCGGTAAGTCTTAAAGCCTTAACTATGCAAAAGCCGACAGTATTGATTTTTTATCGCGGCGGTTGGTGTCCTTATTGTAACCGTCAACTGTCTGGTTTAAAAAACATCGAAGGTCAACTCGACGAGTTAGGTTATCAAATTTTAGCTATTTCACCTGAAACACCCGCTCAATTACAACAGCAAAAGTTACAAACCAAATTTTCAGTTACATTATTAGCTGATCCTGACTTAGAGGCTATCAGTGGTTTTGGTATTGGCTTTTACGTACCAGACGAACAACGCACCACATACAAATCGAAGTGGGACATCAGCTTAACCAGCGATAAAACCTCAGGTACAGCAGTGTTACCTGCCCCAGCAGTTTTTATTTTAGATACCAAGGGCAAGGTGCTATTTAGTTACGTTAACCCGGATATTAAAACACGCATCTCGCCAGATTTACTCTATCAGGCTGCGAAGTTGTCTTTATAGAAGATATTATGTTGTTTAGTGGGTCGATATCATTCGACTCACTAAACATTGCGTAATTCTATTAAATCTTCGAGTATACTCAGAACCATAAATTTGTGATGATCTGGACCTATATTTGTTGGCTACTCTGACTACCCCTGTATATCGATATAACTCATCAAGACTAACGTGTTGGTTATGAAAGGCCTAGCTCAGACATCCGTCACTGAACTAAAAGGTGTGGGCGCCAAAGCTGCGGAAAAATTAGCGAAGTTAGCCATTGTGTCTGTGCAAGACTTACTGTTTCATTTGCCTCATAGATACGAAGACCGCACGCGCATTTACCCCATCTCAGAATTACAACCTCATCTGCATACCAGCATTCAAGGTGAAGTGATGTCATGTGATATTCAATTTGGTCGTAAACGTATGTTGGTGGCTAGGTTAAGTGATGGCACAGGTACGGTAACGTTACGATTTTTTCATTTTTCTGCAGCACAAAAAAGCAATCTTGAAGTAGGCAGTACTGTTCGCTGTTTTGGTGAAGTAAAGGCTGGGAAATATGGTCTAGAAATCATGCACCCAGAGTATAAGTCGATTAATCTCGATAATCCCCTCGCTATGCAAGAGTCACTCACGCCTGTTTACCCCGCCACTGAGGGTATGAAACAAATTACACTGCGTAATTTAAGCGAGCAAGCACTAAAACTTTTGAGCAACGGTGGCCTAACTGACTTATTACCAGAAGGTTTATACCAACATCAAATTGGTTTAGTTGAAGCCTTACATTTGGTTCACCGACCTCCACCTGATGTGACCATGTCGTTATTTGAGGAAGGTAAACACCCCGCTCAGCAACGTTTAGTTATGGAAGAGTTATTAGCACACCACCTGAGTGTATTAGAAGTGCGGCAACAAAGTCGGCAACAAGCTACATTTCCTATCGAACCGAATACTAATTTTCTCAATCAGTTTTTGAAAAATCTACCCTTTAAGCCTACGGGTGCCCAACAACGTGTCGTTGGGGAAATACAACACGATATGCAACAGAATTGCCCTATGATGCGCTTGATACAAGGCGATGTAGGATCAGGTAAAACTATCGTCGCCGCGATGGCAGCATTATCGGCTATCGGCAAAGGCTATCAGGTGGGACTTATGGCACCTACCGAACTATTAGCTGAACAGCATTTCAATAATTTTCGGCAGTGGTTTGAACCATTGGGAATCGAAGTAGGCTGGTTAGCAGGAAAGTTAAAAGGTAAAGTCAGAGAAAGAGTGTTGACTCAATTAGCCAATAATGAAGTAAAGATGTTAGTTGGCACGCACGCTATTTTTCAAGAAGCCGTTATTTTTTCATCCTTAGCTTTAGTCATTGTGGATGAACAACATCGCTTTGGTGTTCAGCAACGCTTGGCACTGCGTGAAAAAGGTGAATCTCAAGGCGCATTTCCTCATCAATTAATTATGACTGCCACACCCATTCCGCGCACACTTGCTATGACAGCCTATGCAGATTTAGACACCTCGATTATTGACGAATTACCTCCAGGTAGAACACCCGTTAAAACGGTGGTTTTACCTGATAACCGCCGTGATGAAGTGATTAGCCGAGTTCGTGACGTCAGTGTTAAGCAAGGCAGACAGACCTATTGGGTGTGTACATTAATCGACGAATCTGAATTTCTACAAAGCCAAGCCGCGGAAGATACTGCGATTTTGTTACGCAGCGCATTGCCAGAACTTAAAGTGGGCTTAATACATGGCAGACTTAAATCTGATGAAAAACAACAAATCATGGCAGATTTTAAAGCAGGTGAGCTGGACTTATTGGTAGCCACTACCGTGATTGAAGTGGGTGTCGATGTCCCTAATGCCAGCCTGATGATAATAGAAAACCCAGAACGTTTAGGACTTGCGCAATTACACCAACTACGCGGACGTGTGGGTCGTGGCTCGATAGAAAGCCATTGTGTATTGATGTATCAAAGCCCTTTATCCAAGACAGCAAACAAACGCTTATCTGTTCTCAGACAGTCCAACGACGGTTTTTATATTGCCCAGCAAGACCTAGAAATTCGTGGCCCTGGGGAGTTGTTAGGTACCAAGCAAACTGGATTAGCTGATTTGAAAATTGCTGATCTCATTCGTGATGCGGAGCTTATCCCTCAGGTACAAAATATTGCAAACCATTTATGGGACCAATATCCAGCAAACGCTCAAGCCATAGTAAATCGTTGGTTAGGTAACAAAGGACATTATGGCCATGCTTGATATTGTTATACCTGGTGCTGTTATGCCTGGTGCTGTTACAAATAGTGTACCCGTCACTGTACCCATGCACGCGGATGGAGAATTAATTCTACTAGCCCAACAAACTGCGACAAAGTGGGGGCTAAATTATAGTGCTGATATCGACTCAGGTTTAGCGCTAGTGCAACAAATATCACACTTAGAACTGCGTCAACTAGACGAACCCAAAGTAGGTGCAGTGAAAGTCGACTTTGCATCGGATGCCCTAACGTTCAGACGTTTACATGGCGGCGGTAAAAAAGAAGCCATTGCTAGAGCTATTGGTTTAAAGGGCAAAGACAGCCTGCACGTTCTAGATGCTACAGCGGGCTTGGGACGAGACGCATTTGTACTTGCCAGTTTAGGTTGTGTTGTTGATATGATTGAACGCTCATCTGTTGTTGCTGCGTTACTGCAAGATGGGTTAAAAAGGGCAGCTTGTGATACTGAATTGAGTGCTTGGATGCCAGCAAAAATGCAATTATTCCATGGCATAGCAGTAGAATTATTAACTGATTGGTCCCATAAAAAACCAGACGTGGTGTACCTTGATCCTATGTTTCCTCATCGTAAAAAAAACGCAGCAGTTAAAAAAGAAATGCGTTTATTTCAACAGTTACTTGGGCCAGATGAAGACGCAGACCTATTACTTGAACCGGCTTTAGCGCTAGCAAAAAAACGGGTAGTGGTAAAACGCCCTTCTGGTGCGCCATTTTTGGCAGGTAAAAAACCACACATTGAAATGTTGGGTAAAGCTAATCGTTTTGATGTTTATCTTATTCAAAATATAAATGTATAAGAGTTTTTACGCTCTACTAACAGCCATTCGGCAGCAACAACAAAATATCATGAAATAACTCTTTGATGAACGTTCAATCCCTCGGATATAAAAATAACTGATTAGGTTATAAAAAAGCGACTCAATGATTGGTTTAAAGAGTCATTTTCAAATTAGTTGCCTAAACGATAAACCGCATAATGTGAGAAAATATAGAATACTCATAAAACCTTTAATCTGCTTAACCGTTATGGAGCTAGCAGGCGTGCCACCTTCAATTTAAGTTTATTGACTTGCTGGGCAGGCAGGTTGACGATAATTTCAGTTCATTTGTCGATGTGTGATGTGTTAAAAACACAAAGTCATCTACTTTGTGTTTTTAAGCCAAGAATAAGTGAAAATAAAAGAAAGACAAAAACCAGTGTCAAAATCATCAACCACTTCTCGACCACCAGCCGTGTTAAATATACTCTAAAGCACAGATTATCTCAGTACTGGGCGATTTGGTGATCTGTAACGCTAAGCTTATGCAACTAAAGCCACATCTGCCCTAAATATTGTCTATAAAACCCTATTTTATGAAAAAATCTATGAGCTAACAACCGGGCAGATCTGTTGTGTTTGTGAACAGATTGGATTGTTCTTGCTCTGATACTTCCATTAATTTTTTTGTTCTTTAAGAAAAAATTATTTTGTTTTCCAATTTTGGAAATCGGCCTAACATGCACAACAATACTCACACCCTTTTAAATCACCCCTTTTCTGGACTAAGTAATGAGCAAAAAATTTCATTTAAAAAAAAATGATGATGAGACAATTAATGGTGCTGAAAAGCATAGATTTAATGCTGAATACAGCGATGAGTTGAAGCTTAATTCAAATAAAAGCAAGAAAAAATCCAAACTAAGAGCCGAAGAAAGACTTCGACAATCCGCCGACTTACATTAACAGCTGGTCAAATATTCAGAATATGATGTAAATAATGAAATTGATGAATATGATGTAAATGACGAAAAAAGTTATCGTTAACTTGATATCTATTGTTATTAGTCACTATAGCTGACGAGCACCCTCTACCAAAAGAAACTGATTGCCGAACTCAAGCAAAATTGCATTGAGTCGGCAAATTAAGACGTTAGTAAGGTCAAAAATTTAAGAGTATTGATGTTGAAATGTATCAACGAGGAATTAGATTTAAAAAGTTATTAAACTTTCCTCAAACTGAGCTAACGTCAATATTAGAAAAACCTAACGTACGTTCAACTATACGTTCTTATTGGCGAATTTATTTGGCGAATTTATTTTTTTTTACCCGCTGTTTAAACACTTCAATAAATTGCCCTAACCTGGTACTTTTTGTTTGTTTCAAATATATCAGATAACACTTAACACACAGTGGCGCTAAAGAATTAAGCATCACCAATTCACCCGTATCAACCAAAGATTGTGCAATTTCATCAGGTAAAATAATAACACTTTCATTGGTAGACAGGTAATTCAAAGCCACTTGCAACGAGGCAGTGCGGATCCCAGCCGTTTTTATATCTGGATAACTTTTTTCTATTATTTCATTAGCTTTTATACCCCAATCCAGCGAAATATAATGACGCCCAAATGGTTTTTCAACCAACGATGCAGAACAATAGAGCGACAACACTGACGCACTTAGTTCGAGTATGTCCACATCGTCAGATTTAAAAGGCACCGTTGTTATTGCCAAGTCTATATTGCGCTCGTGAACCATACGACTCAGCTGTTCGTTGTTACATATTTCTGCTCTTAATGACACATCATCGAGGTGAGCATTCATGTCATCTAGATTTTTCTTTAAATACATATCCCAAGCATTGGGCGTGCTTGCAATACTCAAATACTGAGTATTTTCCTCATTCATTGCAGCGCGAGTTTGTTCGAGTGTAGCGGCGAGTGACGCAGCAAAAGGCAGTAATTTTTCGCCCGCAGTGGTGAGCTGCAAACTGTTTCTATTACGAACAAAAAGTGCCGCATTAAAATATTCTTCAAGTTGCTTAATTCGGGCGCTGACAGCTGACTGAGTCAAATATAAATTTTCAGCAGCTTTACCAAAATGTCTGGTTTGCGCTACTTCCATAAACGTCACTAAAAATCGAATATCCATAAAAAATCACAAAATAGTAAAGGTTTATTTTAATACCTTAATAATGCTAAGGATCCAAAAACACACCAAACAAAAATAGTCAGTCATATTGCTATTGAGTGATGAATTTAGCTACAACTTATTTGTCATTAGCGATTAAAATACTTTAGTACGGAATATATTCACAAGCCTAATAAAAGTTGTAATATCTGGCAGATGTTGCTTAACAAAGTCCTTTTCAAAAAATGTGTTTGCCTAACTAACATGTGTATAGATTTAATATCAACACATCCCGAATGCATTAAAAGATTTGATTACAATATCAAGTTATGCCAAAACAAAATTATGTACTCCTTTGACGATATCGACACGATTTGATGCTTTTCCGATAGCATTATGAATTGTTGTCTTGTGGGTCAAAATAAGTGACCACATTTTTACCATTGGACCCTCCTAACTGTTTTTGGTCATGTTAGCCGCAGATAATTGACTGATAGAACTTCACATGAGATTAATCCATCATAAATATGCGCCCTAAAGCCAATTAATTTGTACTTTATTTACTCAGTATCTGACATATCTATCGATCCTTATTTATTGAGCAACGAATTTCGGATTAGCACTTAATAAGAACGAGCTAATGCCTTATAATTCAGCACTAAAATCGAGGTGTGGTAGTCAATAGGAAATGAATTGAAAAACGTAGATGTAATTGTAATTGGCGCAGGTGCCGCAGGTTTATTTTGTGCGGCACAAGCAGGCAAACGTGGCCGAGATGTGGTCGTACTCGATCATGCTAAACGTTTAGGAGGAAAGATCCTGATGTCAGGTGGTGGGCGCTGTAACTTTACCAACATGTTCGCCAGTCATGAAAATTTTCTATCTGATAACCCACATTTCTGTAAATCAGCATTAAGCCGTTATACCCAATGGGACTTTATTGGTTTAGTTGCCGACTACGGTATCGCCTACCACGAAAAAGCGTTAGGGCAATTATTCTGTGACGACAGCGCTAAAGATATATTAAAGATGCTGCTATCTGAATGTGAAAAAGCCAATGTTACTGTATCAAATCAATGTGAAATACTCTCAATCGTAAAAACTGAGACAGGATATATACTCGATACAGCGAAAGGCCAGTATCAATGCGAATCCCTAGTGATAGCTTCAGGCGGCCTATCTATGCCAAAACTTGGCGCGAGTCCTTTTGGTTACAAAGTGGCTGAGCAATTTGGCTTAAGCGTTAAACCTACTCGAGCTGGGTTAGTCCCCTTCACTTTGCACGAACAAGACAAAAACGTGTTGGCTGAACTAAGTGGTATTTCGTTAGATGCCAACGCTAGCTGCAACAATACTAGCTTTAACGAAAGTATTCTATTTACGCATCGTGGCTTAAGTGGCCCTGCAGTATTACAAATATCTTCATTTTGGGAGCCAGGCCAAGCGGTTGAATTTGACTTATTTCCCAATGGTGATTTGTTGGCTGACTTAGAGCAAGCACTTCAAGAACAGCCCGATGTTCAACTAAGCACAGCGCTGGCTAGCCATTACCCAAAACGTTATGTGCAAGCCGCATTGCCGTACTTAGGCATTGAAAATAAACCTCTAAAACAGTACCAAGGTAAACAACTAGAACAAGCCGCCCAAGCCTTTCATCAATGGCAACTTAAACCCAATGGCACCGAAGGTTATCGCACAGCCGAAGTCACATTAGGCGGCGTAGACACCGATCAACTCTCATCCAAAACCATGATGGCGAAGGATGTAGAAGGTCTGTATTTTATTGGAGAAGTGGTGGATGTGACGGGTTGGTTAGGCGGATATAACTTTCAGTGGGCTTGGTCAAGTGGCTGGGTGGCTGGGCAGGTGGTTTGATTTTCATTGGATGGTAAATGGAGACAAAATCGATATCCTTTACCCTGAGTCTAGTGGCTTCCATTAGTCTTAATCCGCTGCCGTATAATAAACTTGCAGTCAAATAGTAATTGGCGCTTATTTGTTCAAGTAAATGTTTAACTTCGTCAACGGTTAACACCACTGGTAGCTTTTGTTGGCGTTGGCTGCGCACAAAATTTAATTTTAGTGTTAATGGTTTTTCAATAATGACTTTATACAAAAAGCTCAGCGCGTTTAATGCACCGGCTTGAGTCTGTGCAGCCACTTTTCTTTTATTAACTAGAAAATTCAGAAATGCTTCAACATCACTATCGTTTAGCTGAGCAGGATGCTGCTTATTATGGAAATTAATATAGAACTTCATCCAATAGATATAAGCCTCTATGGTACGTTTGGCATAACGTTTTTCACGCATAGTTTCGATGATATGTTGCATAAAAGGAGATTTGTTCATGGGACTTCTTTGCGATAAATAATACTGTATATATAGACAGTATTATTTGATTTGTCCAATAATAGCGGCTCGTGGACATTTAGGGGTATTTCAACAACTATGTTTTGCTTGATGATGAGAAAACGTTTACAAAAGAGACCCGTAGAGGCCGAGTAAAAATATGGCCCGAACTATAGACGACATAAATGGGGGTGTGAAAGATCCCTTTGTGACGTCGAATAAATTGTTATGTTGCAAAGGAGATTGCACATGGGAGATTCAATCGGGTTTCTTTTAGTAATACCTGTTCTTGCGATTATTGCAGCCGCGTTTCACTATTGGTTTCATAATCGTATTTTAGCTATTCTTATTCCGACGTTTGTGGTTCCATTTATATTGCCTCTAATTGATTATTTTATTTATGGGGAAGTCGACCCATTTACTTTTGTAGCAGTGCTTAACGGATTTGTAATGATGCTGATGGTATCTTGCTTGGTATCAATACCGTTCCATTCTCGCCGGCAACGCAAAATGCAGGAGCGGTAAGTAATGCAACATAACAAACCAATCAACCGGACGCCAACTCGCTGGCTGGGTTTCGTACCTCGCCATTTTAGCCAACAAGTTTGCGTCGTTTATTAGGGGCGTTAAAATTCAATGAAAGTATTGTGCCCGAATAAAAAGATTGAGTTTGAAATTGATGAAAAGATAGCTTTATCGGTTTCTTTATCATCTGGTAACCAAAGAGAGTATTATTCGTTTAGCTCGTATGAGTTTTTGTTAAATTTAAATGAAATAGAAACTCCAGCGCGTAATAATGGTCAGCTATGGTTTCGTGACAATGAATCTGTAACTGAGATAGTTCGTGGTTTTAAAAGTACAGCTAACATTCCGGCTATTGAAGTTACAACTAGAGGTTTGGCTGGTTATAAAGAATATAGAGTAAAAGACGGTTTTCACAGGTATTGGTTTAGCCATATTGCAGGGTTTACTAGAATTCCAGTAAAGCTAAATAACTTTGTAATCTCGGACTTAGACTAAGATTTTAACAAGGCAATCTTGCCGACCTCCGTGAGCTGTCACCTTGTTTGCAAAAACACGCAAACAAGCCGCCATCCCACTCCGTCCGTAAATTGCGGCATTAGCATTATAACAAATGGAGTTTTATTGTATGAAAGGTATACAAAAACTGGCGGGGATTTCATCCATTTCTGAAGGGCTTATCTATATTGTAGCTTTTGTATACTTTGGTGCTTTTTGGTCATACCCAGCCGATGGTAGTCCGGTAGAAAAAATGACTCACTTGGCAGAAAATCAGTTACTCTTTTCAATGATCTATTTCCTAATGTACGTGGGATTTGGTGTTCTTCTAGCTGTACTGGTTATTGGCATGCATGAAAGGCTCAAACATACAAATAATCCAGTAGTTACAATTGGGTCTGTATTTGGTGTCATTTGGGTTGGTCTGGTGATAGCAAGTGGCATGATCTCGAATATCGGGCTTGCTCATGCAATCGATCTGATGGAAGCAAGTCCGGAGAAAGCGCTTGATATGTGGACAACAGTTTCAGTAATAACAGAAAGTATAGGTGGTGGAAATGAATTAGTTGGTGGACTTTGGGTTCTCTTAATTAGTGCAGCAGCTATACAAGAGGGCTGGTTGCCTCGGAGACTTAATTATCTTGGATATTTTGTAGGTATAGCGGGTATTGCAACGATTTATCCTGATGAACTATTTACTGAAATTTTTGGTGTGTCACAAATTGTTTGGTTTATATGGCTGGGCATATGTTTGCTAACTCAAGAAAATGCTAACAAATCAATCCAGCCGACCGCTTAGGCGCCGGCTGATTGAGGCGTTAGGTGCTAAAAATGTGGTCAAAGGATATGAATGACAAAGCACTTGGAAATTCAGCCATTGCAGTTGCGTTTTCAGGGCTTTATTTTTTGAGTACTGGCGAGTTAAATCAACTCACCAATTATGCTTCTATGGCTCTATTCATAGTTGGTTTGTTATTGAACGCGTACAGACTTTTCTGGGTCAGAATAATTTTATCTCTAATCAGCTTACTAGTTGTCGTCTCGGTAGTTTTAAAAGCATCGATTACTTCATTTGACATAGTTTTTCTGGTGACTTTAATTTTCTTTAGTAGCTCGGCAGTTTTCTTCAGTTACAAAATACGGCAAGCAAAACAATTAGCAGGACATCCACTTTAATTACAAAGTAACCTAAAACTTTAAGTCAGCAAAAGCGATGCTTTTGACTTAATCTCTACTCAAAGTCCGCTGATCATTGAATGAGGAGTATCCACATTTCATTACCTTAGATTACTTCGCTTGAGCAATAACATTCATTCCAGCGGGTCGAAATACTTTACTTAATACCGATAATTTAGGGTCGGTATTACCCTTTTCGATATCCCGAGGGTCTTTGCAGGTAGACCGATAAATGCGGCATATTGAGTTTGTGACATTTGGTACAACTTGGTTCGTATCCGTCGAGCGGCTTGCCCCAGCGTCAAGCCGCCAGTTAATAAAGCACGATTAATGTCGGCCAATGTAGGTAATTTTTAGGAACTTCACTGACTTCAGTATTTAGGGTGCAGGCCCATTAATCTCGCTGTCCGCAGGAATGTACCGCTACAATAAACTCAGAATGATAAGCCAGGGTGACGTTACCATTTAGTGCTGAACTTGAATTCAATGTTCGCAGCATCGTGCCATTTCTCGTTTACAAAAAGTTGGATACTGGGAGCCATTAACGCCTCACTTATGACTCTGTTAATCGTCAACGTTATTAATTATACCTAGTCGGTGGTCTATTACCGTTTAAACTGCTAACCCGTTATTAACAATTAACAAAGAAATCTATTTGCTGAGTGCTACCTTAAAATGCGTTGTTATGTGGTTTACGACATATATGTACTTCTGAGCTGGTTACGTTTCGCCAACCATGGCTCTCACCAACACTCAAAATTTCCTGCTGTCTCATTCGAAAATGACACAGAGATTCATGAACTAGATGACATGCTCGAGTTCGCTTTATATGATTATTTTGTAAAAGTGCGCATCATGGTGAAATTGTTAATAGAAAGTTTCGAGAAAAAAAGAGAAACTGTATTTTTTAAAATGAATGCTGGTCACTTTTGGCTAATGAGTGAAACGCGCTGTGTGTGCGGTTGGTTTTGCGTCGTGCAAGGCCAAAGTTTGAAAAAGCTCAAACAAAAGGGGTGGCTGAATAACTTAAAGAACTCATTGTGCTTGATCCTAAATAATAACTAAGGGTTACGTATTACTTTATCTAGTTGGCTTATCATTCAGCACAATTGGTCTGGGCTGGCGAATTTATTAGCGTTATATGCTGATGAAATGAGATTGTCTATGCTCGCGGCAAAGGCTATACAAGATTTAATCAATAAAATACCGGAGAAACTATGAAAAATGTTACTCGATCACGACTTCCTCTTGAAGGTGTGAAAGTTGTCGACTTTGGTCAATACATCGCAGGCCCAGCTGTCGCGATGCTGCTGGCCGATTTGGGTGCAACAGTTGTCCATATCGATCCACCTGGTGGCGACATGTGGGACAGTCCTGCAACTGCGATCCTAAACCGTAACAAATTGATTGTTTCGATAGATCTGAAGTCGCAAGAGGGGTTGGAACGTGCTCATGCGTTGTGCGCCGAAGCTGATATTTTAGTTGAAAACTTTCGACCTGATAAATTAAAAAATCTAGGTATAGATTTTGTCCAGATGCGTATTGAACGGCCCGAATTGATCACTTTATCGTTACCCGGCTTTGCTTCGAATGACCCTGTGCGACGCAACTGGCGAGCCTTCGAAAGTGTTGTAGCGGCGACCTCCGGCGTATTTACCGATATGGGGCTTAACCGCGTTTTAATGGGCGTCAATCCATCGTTTTCACCGCTGCCTCTGGCTTCTGCCTATTCCGCTCAAATCGGTGCTTCCTCAGTCGTTTTAGCCCTGCAATCACGTCAGCTGACTGGTGTTGGCGACCAGATTGAGGTGCCACTAGCTGCTGCAGTGATGGAAGGGCTTTGCTATAACTCAATCAAAGTAGTCGATATTCCTGAACGTTATCTTACCCAGCGTGAGCAAGAGATCGATCGTCGTCGAGTCGAAGGTTTGCCACTGAACGTCAGTTATGAAGATCTCCAAGAACTGTTGGATCCGTTCTTTCGCAGCTACATGTGTAAAGACGGCCGAATGTTTTACGTAGTCTGCCCGAGCCATAAATATCACGCCCGTCGTTGCCTTGAAGTACTAGGGCTTTATCAAGAAATGGTCGATGAAGGATTAACTGAAGAAGCTGACACCTACAAACCAGTCGCAGACTGGGCCTCGCCGACCTCACTTGGAGTTTATCCCATGCCCAAGGACTGGGCCGACAAACTAGCGGCTCGAATGAAAGAAGTCTTTTTGTCGCGTACCTCCCACGAATGGCAAAAGAAGTTTGGCCGCGCAGGTATTCCTGCTGCACCACAAAGATGGCTGCAAGAGTGGATCTACGATGAATATGCAGAGACATCAGGATTGATGGTTGATGTCGTTGATGCCGTCTATGGTGAGATGACCCAACCAGGGCCAGTCGTTTGGATGGAAGAAAGTGGCGAAGAAGCAATCAACCCAAAACCACGTCGTTGGGTCGAATATAACGAGGCGCTGTCTACACTCAAAAAAATCCGCACCGACATCCCAGACCGAGACGAAGACGCGCCGAATGTTGGCTGGCTATCTGGGATAAAGGTACTGGACATGTGTAATGTTATCGCTGGACCACATTCGGCAAGCTATTTAGCTCGTTTTGGGGCAGAGGTCGTCAAATTTGACCCCGCTATTCCTATGTACGACAGTTGGAACACGGTCATGTACGGCCTGTCACAAGGGCGTGGAAAACGTTCCATACTTGCTGATTCAAAAAGCCGCCATGGCCTCAAAGTACTTGAGGACTTAATCAAAACGGTAGATGTGATCGTTTGGAATGCGCCTGATGGTCAAATAAAGCGTATGGGCTTAGACGAAGAATCTTTACGTAAGCTCAACCCTGACGTCCTATTTTGTAAGCTGGATTGTTATAGTGGTGTTCGACGTGGAGTGAGAACAGATTATATTGGCTACGATGATTTGGTGCAGGCGGTCACTGGTATTATGCTTCGTTTTGGCGGCGCAATGGACCGCCCCGAAGAACATGCTCATGTTGGCACAATCGATGTAATGTGTGGGTTTGGTGGAGCACTGGCTGTAGCTGCTGCGCTGTATCAAAAATATCGACATGGTCGAATTGGACGCGGAAGAACATCTCTTGCTGCTAATTCAGGGCTACTGCAGATCCCCTTTTGTTATGATTATCATGGTCGCGGGCTATTTAATGAACCCACTGGGCCCGAAGTTAATGGCTACGATGCATTGACCCGTTTTTATAGCACCGCGTCGGGCATATACGTTCTACTTAGCGCTTATGAACGCGACTTGCTGCAGCTGGATAAAGTTGAGGGATTAGAAGGCATAGCAGAGGTGCCTGAAGAAGGCCGTGCAGCATTTTTGTCCCAAGCCTTTCAGGGATTTTCTGCGGATGAATGGGTTGAGCGCTTACACGCAGCTGACATCGGCGTAGCAATTTGCAACAACATCGACGCACTGCGGGCTGAAAACACTCGACTTGCAGATGGCTCACCTGGCACACAAAACGGCAGCTATTCTTTTTCTTACTATCCCAATCACCCAAGCGGCCACGAAGTCACACAACTCGACCCCTATGCTGTACGTACTGCAGTGGGTCCAGTTAATGCTCTGCAACCAACCGAAAAATTTGGCAGCTCAACACGAGATATTTTGGAAGAATTGGGTTATGGGCAAGAGGCAATCAAAAAACTTTTGCTTTCAGGAGACATCAGCGATAGTTGGAGCGAGGAATATCTACCCAGTTAAAGTGCGTGGTTTTATAACTTAATTAGCCCCGAAAGGGGCTATGCGCCACACTTATGACATCAGTTTGTTACCGTTGCAACAGGCCACATGTGAGTGCATTGCATACTGACGACAGAGACCCATTTTCTTGATAATCTTGGTTACCGTCATCATGCAATGAGTGCCTACATACATTCAATTTTTACTCGCGTTAAAGAAAAAAAGTGGCTAAATATAAGCAGTATCAAGCTAGTTTGGTTATAGAAGGATACTTTATCACCTTAAGAGCCCAAGATAAAAATCTCAAACCACAATAGCGCTTCTGGGAAGGGTTTTTAATCACTTTAGCAACACTCACCTACTACTTTGTTGGGGCTCAAAGCAATGAGCTGACTTATAACCTTTAAATGTTATCCATTTTGAAAATGTAGATATACAGCTAACAAACATAGCCAATGTCCACTCATCCCACTCAAAACCTGCTCTGTGTCAGATTATGACTTAAAATCGATTAGCAGAATGAAAATCTTTTGCAAAATAAAAATACAAAAATCCTAATTTTTTTAAATACCATTAATAATCAGTTACTTATAATTATCTGGGTTTGGTACGTTGCTTGCTTCCTCAGCTTATAAATACATATGAAATATATTTAAAAAGAGGGTAGAAATATGCAAAAGTATAATGTTTATCTTTGTGACGACTATAGAGTGAAAAGTAGTGACGTTGATGTCTGGTTGTTAGCCAGTGCTTGCTTAAGTCGTCACCAAGAAATGGCTCAAAAGCGGATTACATGCCATACACAACACAGGGTAATTGATAGCAGCAAAGGCCATTGGAAGTGCGATCTACTAAACAAATTCACAATTTTCAATCCTAAAGTAACAGATCATTATGATCTAAACAGTGCTAATAATTTATCTAATACTTCACAGCCATGCCGTAAAAAATCATTTTTTACATGGGTAAATTCGTACTTTTTTACCTTGATTTTTTTTGCTGTGTCTAGCGCACAAGTAGCGGCTCAATCTCTGGCGGATTCAGACCTAAATAACCAGTCGCTTTATGCCAGTGGTTACATAACGGCGGGGGCTCGCACCACAGTTGGGGGTAATGTTCAAAGTGCCACTGCAGTTACACTAGCTGCAAATGCAATATTTGCGGGTAATGTAGAGGCTGGAGCAGCTACCACCCTAGGTGCTGATGCAGGTGTTGTTGGCTATATCGAAGCAGGATCTACTGTAACGCTCGGCGTCGCTGCTATTGTAAATGGTTTTATTCAGACGGGAACCACCGCCACCGTTGGTGCTAGCGCCATAATCGATGGCAGTATCGTAGCCGGAACTACCGCAACCTTTGATACACTTGTTGAGGTAACCGGCGATGTTTTAGCTGGAACCACCGTCACTGTCGGTGCAGGTTCAATTTTTCATGGCAATGTTGATGCTGGGACCACCACCACCATCGGTGCTGGTGTTCAAATTGATGGGATCCTCACGGCGAATTCTTTGTTAGTCCCCCCTCCTCCCTTATTAGTAACCAATCAAGAAGTGTTAATTACGACGATGCAAACAGCACTGAAAGACTTGGGAACAGGAACTGAGCTCGTCTCAATTACTTTTGGAGTGAATAACGAAACGCTCGAAGCGGGCATCTACAGCACCATAGATTATCTGACCATTACTGGTGGAAAAACCCTCACACTTGATGGCAAAGGTGTGGATGGTACATGGATTTTTAACATTGCTAACTACTTGAGTTTTGCTATTGATGCGAAGGTTATATTGTTAAACGTAACCGATAACAGCACTATAATTTGGAATGTACTGGGTGACAAACCGGGTGCAGCTGGTTATACACAGTTAGGTGCAGGTGCCGAAACCACTGGATTTATTCTTGCTAAGGGCTTCGTTCAAACGGGAGCTAATACAGTAATAGAGGGCATAGCTAATGATTGTGGCGGTGCTTATTCAGCGACGAATTTCATCGAGTTTGGTGCAGATAGCGTTATCGGACAGACAGGTTGTACTAACGGAATGGCCGCGTCGATCACTCAAGCAATAGCTGACGCACCTCCTGAAGCTACGATTGACTTTGGTGATGCACCCGCCTCATACAGCAGCCTTGTTGCTGATAATGGCGCTAGCCACAGTACAGAAAATAATACGATTTTTATGGGATCTGGTGTCGACGCCGAATTTGATAGCTATCAATTTCCCCTCAGTGATGACGTAACAGATGGCAATGATGATGAAGACGGTGTGGCTTTTGTTACAGGTCTCGAAGTCGGTAATTCTGCACTACTGGAACTTATCGCATCAACACCCGCTTTTGTTGATGCTTGGATAGATTTTGACGGAAATGGTGTGTTTGGATCCGATGAAAAAATCGCTGATACCCAAGCTGTAATACAAGGTAGTAATACGCTAGCTTATGACGTCCCTGAATGGGCTGAGGCAGGTAACACATGGGCTCGCTTTAGACTCAGTAGTGTCGGTGGGTTAGAACCAACTGGGAGTTTCAGTGATGGGGAGGTTGAAGATCATCAGGTTGATATTACAGAGCTTAATGTCAGCATAAGTTACTACCCTAGTGCTTCTGAGTGGGCAACCATTGCCTTTGAAGATAACTGGCCATCAATAGGCGACTATGATTTTAATGACTTAGTGATGAATTATCGTATCAGTGAATATAAGCTCAATGATGAAGTTATTCGGATTAAATTAGAAGGGCAGATAGCGGCCGTAGGCGCATTACATCACAATGGTTTTGCATTTCGTTTACCCGGTGTTTTACGAAGTACAGTCGATGAAGATGCCATTCGTTATACCATTAACGACATACCACAAAATACCTCTCCCCTCGAATTGGCTCGCAATGAGGCAATAGCCATCGTCACCAATGATGTGTGGGACTTCGTCAGTGCGGGTATAAATTGCAACTATTATCGAACAGAACCAGGTTGTGGTACTGATATTCAAATGGGCTTTTCTATGACGTTACCAATGACCAATGCTATTCCCAGTCTGCAAATGCCAGAGTTTCCTTACGACCCGTTCTTATTTGCGAGTGATGGATATGATCATAGCTTAGCATTTGGTCTGCCACCGGGAAGAGCGTATGAGATACATTTACCGGATAAAGCGCCAACAGAAGCTTTTAGAGCCGATTTCTTCGGTCGCAGGGATGATAGAAGTGAGCCACAAAATGGGCGCTACTTTGTAAGTGAGAATGGCATGCCGTGGGCAATCAATGTCGGTGTTGAAATGCAATATTCCTTGGAATATATGGATGTAATTTATGCATATCCCTTATTTTCTAGTTTTATTGCCAATGAAGGTCTTGTGGATGCTGACTGGTACATACCTGAAAATGCCAACACAAATAATATTTTTTCTAATTAAAGAGGTGATATATGAACCATCTATACAGCTTTGTTTTATTGAGTACTTTATTAACTGGATGTGGAGGGGGTGGCGGATCAGAAAGTAGTACAGTAAATCCGACTGCAGGGACAAATGATAGTCAGCCAAGCAACCCGTTACCTACTCCGGTTCAAAGCCAACCTGTTGTCACTGAATTTAGCTTGCAGGAGAGTAAACCTATGGAAGCTGAGGTTATTAAAAAAAGTGCAGCACAAACTAGCCATGAGATAGTGGTACCTAATGGTTTTGCATTAAATAGTGAACGTTCGTTTAAACTAAAGATTTCTCGCTCGGAAGATGATTACCAGGCAGCCTATTTATCTTTATGTAGTGATTATCAGCAGCATAGCGATGGAAGTTATAGTATTAATTACAGTAGCTGCTTACTCAGAACGTCATTGAGTGATATTAACTTCGAAGCCGTCATTACTGTGACCAACGATACAAAAGGTTTGGTGGCCGCATTGTGGTTTATGGATGGTATAAAAAAACCACTTATCAATGATTGGCGTTTTTAGTGATGTCAGAATGGGTGTTAGTGAATAAGTGGTAGTGAATAGGTCAACTCATAAGCTTTGGATTTCATTTCAATGTTGGCCTTGATTTTCTGTCACAAACGATTGATAAAAAACAGGTAAATGGCAACAGGATTGGCGAGCCAAAACGGTTAGTCGAACGTGGGCCTACACATTTTTTAAATCAAAGAGACCCAAAACAGCGAATAAAACACCAGAGTAACAAGTTGAGTTAGATAGACGTCAAAAATACTAGTTATGTGATCCGGTGATAAAACTTTTATACCTATGTGGGGTATGATCATCTTTTAGGTTGATTAGAGATGTTCTGTGAATTGGGTTTTCTTTACACTGGGTGCAGTGGTGTTACAGACGTTTCGTAATGCTTTGCAAAGTAAACTAAGTGAACATATTAGTACCTCTGGTGTCACCTTAGCGCGTTTTTTATTTGCGCCACCTATTGCATTGACATACTTGATCATACTTTATACTTTTTCACATCAAACTATCCCTGAGTTCTCCCTAAAATTTGTATTCCTTGTTTTACTCGCCTCTGTAATGCAAATTTCTGCTACTTCTTTAATGGTTATTCTATTTAAACAAAAAAACTTTACTGTGGGTGCTGGCTTGGCTAAAAGCGAAGCCTTGGTGGCAGGAGTATTAGGTACTGTATTCTTTGGCAGTCAATTAAGTTGGTTTGGCTGGATAGGTATTTTGGTAGGTGCGGCGGCAATATTTGTTTTGTCCGGTGGTGGCAGAAAAGGTCAGTTAAGCCTTAAGACGGTGACAATAGGTTTGGCTTGTGGCACTTGTTTTGCCCTAACATCATTATTTGTCAGGGAGGCGAGTCATTTGCTAAATGTACCATTCCCCCATAGCGCAGCTTGGGTGCTGCTATGGGTGTTATGCATTCAAACCACCTTACTTGTGAGTTATATCTCAGTAAAAAACAAAAAGACGTTTGTAGCATTGAAAAATAACGCAAAGATAACCTTAGCCACTAGCATCATTAGTTGTCTTGGTACTATTTGTTGGTTCAGTGCGGTGTCATTGCATCATGTCGCCTATGTAAAAACACTGGGACAAGTTGAAGTGTTATTAACCATGCTAGTCGCCACCATTTGGTTGAAAAACAAAGTACAAAAACATGAAGTAATAGGTTTATTGCTTATCGCTGTGGCCGCGATTTTAGTGATGTGGGCCTAATATTTTGAGGTTACCAAGCTATCAAGTCCCAGCAAAAAAATACCAGATTGAGCAAGAAGTCAAGCGTAGCAAATTTCTAAGCTTCGCTGCGCCTGCCGTCAGTCGCAAGGAAGCAGAGGATTTTATCCGAACGTTACGTAAACAACACCCGCACGCTAATCATGTTTGCTGGGCTTATATAGCGGGGGCACCCAATACGACTATTCGTTCCATGAGTGATGACGGCGAACCTAGTGGAACAGCAGGCATGCCTATGTTAAAAGTACTCGAATACAGTGGTTACGGTGATATTGTGGTGGTCGTTGTTCGCTACTTTGGTGGCACCAAGCTTGGCACTGGCGGGTTACAACGGGCCTATTCTGATGCTGTGGCGCTGGTGCTAACAGATTTACCCATGAAGCTTAAGGTTGCTCGCACCACCTTACTATTAACCTACGACTATACTCATGATGGCAATATATCTCGATTACTAGAACGTTATGATGTTCAGGATATTAAACCGAATTATGCTCAGCAAGTGACGCTAAGTATTGCCATTGCAAGAAGTGAACTGAGCACGTTTAAAACTGAACTCACCAATATCACAGCGGGCAACGTTGTGTGTTCTCTGCCGGGCACTGATTAACGCATGGACTTACCTATTCATCACATTTCAAGGACTAATCCGGCTTTAGGGTTAACCTAACCTTTACACACATCTTGATAAACTTAGGTAAAATCATGTAATCCGTTAAGCTGAGTCATCTTCAATCAGCCAGCACTTCTGCGGAAAGTGAACTGCATAAAAACTGGAGTTTTTTGTTCGAATACTTCTGAAACCCACTATTTAAAGCGTTTTTGTTGAGGCATTTTTGGATATGATTAGGCTCGAAAATTATGTCACTGGGCTGCTGAATAAAATCAGGGCCCATGTCACCATTTCCGAATGAGTGAAACCAACATTTGAATAAAGCTTCATACTGTTGCTCAGACGTTTATGTAATCTTCTTAACACATCTCTATTTCCAAATATATCCACTTTCACTGTTGGCTTAGATGCGTCAATCTCAATCAGATTTTCATAGGTCATTGTGTTGTCATAAATGCTTAAATTGCTGATCATTTCTAGGTTACATTTAGATGATATGACCACCATGCTGACTCACATTGTTTAACTAGAAGCATATTGGCTTATCGCTCAGCAAAAATTTCCTGACCATTGAGAGTACTTTTTCAAGCTATATATTTAGCTGATTTTTAGTGTTATTGGTCAACACAAAACTCGCGGGTTCAACACTACTGCATGTTATCGCTGCCAGTAAGCCAAATAATACCAACTAACCTTGAGATAACATTGGCAGTATAGGCATAGGAAAAGCAATGCCATAACCTTGGGCAAAATCCACTCCCAATTGCTGCAATAGTTGTTCTGTTTTCTTATCACCTACAAATTCTGCAATCGTTTGTTTACCCATGCTTTTAGCAATTTCATGAATAGCCTTGACCGTGGCAAAATCACTGGCGTCATGACACATATTTTTAACAAATGAGCCATCAATTTTTACATAGTCAACGTTCATGTTCTTTAAATAGGTAAATGAGGACATGCCGGCACCAAAATCATCGAGTGAAAAATGACACCCTAGAAGTCTAATTTTATCAATCATTTTACCAGCCGTGTCTAGATTCATCACTGCAGCAGTTTCAGTAATTTCAAAACATAGTTTTTCAGCCGGCACAGTAGTGCGTTGCAATCGTTCTAACATGGCGGTTAATAATGAAGGGGAATTGAGGCTAGCGCCCGACAAATTGATCGCACATTTATCCAGGTTAAGGGTGTGTTTAGGATGACGCTCAAGTAAGTCTATGGTGTGTTCAAATACCCATCTATCTACCCGAGACATTAAGCCGTGGCGTTCTGCAACTGGGATAAAAACGCCTGGATTTACCATAGCACCATTTTCATCGAACATGCGTAACAAGATTTCATAGTTGTGATTAGTATTTAATGAGCCCAGTGGTTTAATAGTTTGAAAATACAGTTGAAGTTTGTTGTGTTCGATTGCATCCTGTAATACCTCTAACACATCTAGTTCTTGCTTGCGAAATGCTTCTAGCAACCCGTTGTGCTGATATACACTAAATTGATTTTTACCGTTTATCTTAGCTTTATAGCAGGCATTATCAGCTGATTTCATCAAACTTATTACGTCTGAAATTTTAGGTTTGATATGCACTACACCGATACTCGCGCTGACATGAAATACTTTGTCTTCCCATAAAAATGGATTGGTTGCCACATGATCCAGAATAGTTTGTACCTTCGATTCCGTATTTTTATTGTCCAGACCCGTTAATATCATGCAAAATTCATCACCACCCACGCGAGCTAAAACATCATCACTATCCAACTTTTTTCCAAGTGTGTTTGCAATATTGTGCAGCATTTGATCACCAGCAAGATGACCGCAGGTATCATTGATTAACTTAAATTCATCTATGTCTATGTAACATAAGGAAGCATGCATTTGGGTTGTCTTCAATCGTGTAAGGAGACCTTGTAATTCGACATCAAAGGCGTGACGATTGAGCAAACCAGTTAACTTATCGTAATTGGCTTGGTAGTAAATTTGATCCTTTAATTTCAATTCGGCCGTGACATCACGTCCAATACCTTCTATCGCGAGCAAGTTACCAGCTCCATCGAACACTGGTGAATCATGGTATTCAATCATCACTTCCTGCAAACAATCAGAAATATAAACCACAGTGTAGGATTTAGTTTGTTCGCCACGTAGTTGCGATAAGCGTATCTCATCCATGTTGTTTGGCAAATTGACCAAATATTTTTCGTAATTATTTTGGAAATCCGCAACCTCATATCCAAGAATTCTTTTAACACTATGGCTTATAAAAGTAAATTTGCCAGAGGGGTCTTTCGAGTATATATAATGGTCACTGAGACCATCAATCAAACGTCGAAATTTCGCTTCGCTGCGTTGCAGATTTCTCTGGGAAATTAGGTGTTGAGATATATCGCTGAATGTCATCGTAACCCCATCACCGGCTTTGGCAACTCGCAATTTAAGCCATTGACTAATGTTGGATGAGTTTAGGTGTAATTCACACCCGAACGCTAAGCCAGATTGGTTTACATCATTAATCTTAGGTAAAAGATGCTTAGCTTGTATTAACTGTAAATGCTGACTGAGCTTAATTGGCTGTGATGCGGACCGCTCAATATTCAACAATTTAATAGCCGCTTTATTGGCATCAACCAATACAAGTTCTATTATATCGCTGTTATTCTCACCTAAGGCCTGATAAACAAGAATACTGTCAAGAGAATCTTCACTGATACCTCGATAATATTGTTGATTCTTGCCGTGTCTGAAAACGTTTATTATTAGCCAGTATAAAAATAGACTAACAAAGCCAGAAGCGATTGAGCCTGACCAAAATATCAAATCATACATTTTAAAATCCGGTTTATCGCGATGTTGCTTTAACATGAAAGTGCGACCGGCAAAGTTGAACAATTGAGACACTATTGTCTCATCATCCACAAAAACATTGTGTTTCAATAACAAATTTTCGTTTTCACTATCACTAATAGTAAACCCAAATTCTGGATTAATTAGACCACCTAACATAGAAGCTAAGGATTTTTGTATGTCAAAGCTTGCTAACAGATAACCTAGCTGAGCATTATCGGGATCGATTCTAATCGCGTAGAAGACTAATGAATTATTGACTTGATACGAACTGGAAGTTTCACCAATGAGCTTAAGTTCATCGGTATTGATACCAAATTCAGCAATATTTCTATCTAGTACGAAAGCATGTTCTTTAGAGGCTAAAGACCAACGAACCGTGAACTCGGGACTTATCCACCCTATATCAGCGATGTCTGGATGCAACTTGGTCATTTTGGCAGCGTGAATATTTAACCAATCTAGTATATTTGTATGCCTTTCAGGCCAGGAAATTGCCACAGCTTTAACTGCACGTTTTCGCTCAGCTAAAAAAACGTCAAATGTATTGATAACTTGCTTTGTCACACTATTGGTTGAGGGCAATCGGCTAACTACATGTGGTTTAATCAGGTAATAACGAAGGAATAAGAATAGCATTAGAAGAAATAAAAATGATATCAATGGCAGTATATAAAACCTTTGATTATTTTT
>OOGD01000020.1_pt1 | contig 40372 bp, 32 predicted proteins | sample 1670381 | NCBI WGS metagenome assembly OOGD01 (sample SAMEA98146918, study PRJEB22522) | marine metagenome | biome: marine biome; feature: marine water body; material: sea ice | place: Arctic Ocean | collected 14-Sep-2015 | depth 1.3 m | reverse complement strand
CCTTACAACTAACAAAGAATGTATTAGGCTACTTAAGGGAGCATCAGGCTTTCATAATTTTAATTTTATTACAGAAATGTGACACTTATATGAAACCGTTAATATTTACTTTAGTAGGACAAGACAAACCCGGATTAATTAGCAATCTAGCCAAAACTGTTTACGGCATGGGAGGCAACTGGTTAGGCAGTAACTTTTCGCACATGGCAGGACACTTTGCTGGTTTTGTACAAATTGATTTACCCCTAGATAAACATCAAACACTTATCACACTCTTGTTACAGCATCCTGATTTAAAAATACATTTGTTAAGTGGTGTGGTTGAAGAGCCCAACGAGCCCCAACAAAAAGTACAAATCGAGATTACAGGTAATGACAAAACCGGTATTGTGCAAGAGCTAACACAAATTCTAAATCAATTTAACCTGAACATTGTTAAATTTGATTCTTACCTCGAAACAGCTCCTAATTGGGGTGGTTCGCTATTTAAAGCTAATGCTCTCATTAGTATTGCTGCTGATTTCGACTTAGAAAAATTACAAGAGTCTTTAGAAAGTATTGCAAATGATCTGATGGTAGACATTGAATTTCAGTAGTTATGTGAAAATTTATGTATGTAGCTGTCATTAAATTGTCACAATAGCCACACACCATTGGCGTATAAAACCCAAATAAAGAGTGAAATATGCCAGGTACCGTTAATATATATTATCCCAAAGAACTCAGTTGGTTATCTTTTAACCAACGAGTTTTACAAGAGGCGGCTGATGTAAACAATCCTATTATTGAACGTATTCGATTCCTTGGTATTTATTCAAACAATATGGATGAGTTTTATCGTGTTCGAGTGGCTGATGTAAAGCGCAAAATATATATTCACTTGAATGAAGGTGAATTTGAAGAAGCTGATCAAACAAAATTATTAATGGAGAAGATACAAGAGAAAGTCTTGGGTATGACCAAAAATTTTGATCGTATTCATTCCAATGTGGCGAAAGGATTAGCCAGATACAATATTTTTTTACTCGGTGAAGAAGACCTCAACGATTACCACACTCAATGGCTAAGTAATTATTTCAAGAATAAAATTTTAAGACACATCGCTCCTGTTTTACTGAACAAAAAGGTTAAATTAGTTTCCAGATTAAATGACTTTGCCACCTATCTTTATGTAGGGGTTCACAAGGATGACAAAGCTATTGCTTACGCAACCATAGAGGTTCCGAGCCAAAACATGTCACGATTTGTGGTTATACCGCCAGAAAAAAGCCGAAAAAAGAAGTACATTATTCTGCTAGATGACATTATCCGATTAAACTTGGAAACTATTTTTAAGGGGTTTATTGAGTTTGATTCTCTCGAGGCATTTTCTTTTAAAATGACCCGAGATTCAGAATATTCTTTGAATGATGAAATAGATGAAAGTTATGTCGATAAAATGTCAGAAAGCATGAAACAAAGATTGATTGCAGAGCCTGTTCGCGTGGTTCACGACAGCAGAATGCCCAGCGAAATGCTCAAGGATTTAAAAAAACGCTTAAAAATATCTTCTTACGATAGTCTCATCTCTAGTGGTCCTTACCGGAATTTTAAGGACTTTATTGGGTTTCCGAATATTGGCCGCGATTATTTAGAAAACCAAGAGTTACCCGCTCTGACATCAAAAGACTTTTCTGAATATGACACCGTATTTGACGCGATTACCGCAAAAGATATTCTGCTACATTACCCCTATCATCGTTTTTTGCATGTCACTGAGTTTATTCGACAAGCTGCATTCGATACCAGCGTAAAACACATCCGTTTAAATATTTATCGAGTCGCTAGCCAATCAAGGGTCATTAGCTCATTAATCGATGCGGTAGATAATGGTAAAAAAGTGACGGTAGTAGTTGAGCTTCGCGCTAGATTCGACGAAGAGGCAAACATTCAATGGTCTAAAAAAATGACCGACGCAGGTGTGCAAGTAGTCTTTGGTATGCACGCATTGAAAATTCACAGTAAATTATGCGTCGTCACTCGCGAAGAAAAAGGACAGTTAATTAAGTATGCTCATTTTGGTACCGGCAATTTCAACGAAAAGACAGCAAAGATTTATACCGATTTTAGTTTATTTACTCGTAATCAAGAACTCGCTAATGAAGCGGAAGCTGTTTTTACTTTTATTCAACAGCCCTACAGAAGGCAGAAATTTCAGCATTTACAAGTGTCGCCACTCAATGCTAGAACCAAAATTCAAGCCTTAATACGTCAAGAAATGCAAAATGCTAATGAAGGACGCAAGGCTGAAATAACATTAAAAATCAACAATTTAGATGACAAATTACTAATAGATGATTTATATAAAGCCAGTCAAGCAGGAGTTAAAATAAAAGCAATCATCCGAGGTATGTGTTCATTGGTACCCGGGGTAAAAGGTTTAAGTGAGAATATTAGCGTCATCAGTGTTGTTGACCGCTTTTTAGAACATCCAAGGGTAATGGTATTTGAGAATGCCGGAGACATTAAAATGTTCATTTCTTCTGCAGATTGGATGACCCGCAATATGGATTTTCGTATTGAGGTTGGATGCCCTATCTATGATGAAAATTTAAAACGCAGAATTATGGATATATTACACATACAATTTAATGACACACTTAAAGCCCGTGTTATAGACAAACAACAAACCAACCATTACGTGACCAGAGGCAATCGTAAGAACCTGCGCTCTCAAACTGAAATTTATCGTTATTTAAAAGCACTTGAAAAGGACCAAAATGTCTAAAACTAAAACTGCGTTTGATCCTACCTTCGATAACGTAGAAATAAGAGACTCTATTAAGGTAGCTGCGTTAGACATTGGTTCGAATAGTTTTCATCTAGTGGTTGCACGTATTGTCGCAGGCTCAGTTCAAATACTTCACCGGGTTAAACAGAAAGTACGCTTAGGAGATGGTTTAGGCACAGACGGCGCTTTATCTGAAGAGACGATGCAGCGGGGCTTAAATACTCTTAAAGTAATAGCTGAAAGTCTACAAGGTTTTGAGCCACAATGTGTAAGAGTGGTCGCCACCCATGCACTGAGAAAAGCGAGTAATGCAAAGGAATTTTTGAGAGCAGCAAAAGATGTATTTCCTTTTCCTATTGAGATCATATCCGGAGCAGAAGAAGCACGGCTTATTTATCAGGGGGTCGCCCACACCAATCACCAAGAAGGCCGACGCCTGGTAGTCGATATTGGTGGTGGTTCAACCGAATTTATCATTGGCGAGGGGTTTAATACTAATGTACTTCGTAGCCTTCAAATGGGCTGCGTCAGTTATACCAATCGTTTTTTTAAGCATGGTGAACTCAAACAAAAAGCCTTTAATCGTGCCATTACCAGCGCCCAACAAGAATTGGAGATGATCGATAAAAAATATAAACAAATTGGATGGAACACGTGTATTGGAACATCAGGTACCATCAAAATTATTATCGAATTAGCAGCTCAACTTGATAGTACAAATAGAGAAAACCATGTGTGCTTGACTGACTTGCTTACATTGATGAACTTATGCTGTGCAGCTGGTAATAGCAATGACTTGCAGATACATGGTCTAACTGATGACCGCCGTTCAGTTTTTGCAGCGGGTCTGGCTATTTTAATTGCAACGTTCAGAAGTCTGGATATTCAGGAGATGGAATTTTCACAAGACGCCCTTCGTGAAGGGGTTCTATATGAGATGGAAACCCATTTAACCCATCCCGATATCAGGCAGCGCAGTGCTGAAAGCTTAGCGACTCGTTATGACGTTGACGTGGAACAAGCCAAACGAGTGCTTGCCACTACTATGGAACTTTATCAACAGTGCAAAAAAGCATGGAAAATTGATAATGAAGAACTTAAAAATATGTTGGCTTGGTCTGCCTTGTTGCATGAGGTGGGTTTACAAATTAATACCAGAGGCATACAGCGCCACTCAGGTTATATACTACAAAATATCGAATTACCCGGATTTGGGCTAGAACAACAAAACTTATTGGCAACGTTAACCAGATTTTATCGTAAAAAAATTAGAGTGGCAGACATACCAGAATTCACTCTTTTAGCCCAGGATCAAGTTTATAGACTTATCGCATTATTACGTTTAGGCGTATTGCTTAACATAAAACGTCAAGACGACATTTTGCCCATTATTTTGCTTAAAGCAAATGGTGATACATTTCAGCTTCAACTTCCTGATGAATGGCTTGAGCAAAAGCCAGTATTTAGTGCGGATATTGAACGTGAAAGTAACTATATCCTAGAGTTAGGTTTAAAATTAAGCTACAAATGAAAACAACTTTTTATGTCATAACATCATCTAGACCACCTAAACTCTGATTAATCGGGAGACGTCAATATTAGTTGATAGAAGTGTAAATCACTTAAACTCTTTCCTGCCCAAGCTTAAACAACTAATTGGTTACCCAAGCCATAAAGTGACTGCTTCCAGCTGTCTTGGCCCATCATGGCAATTTCTTTCTAGGTTTTAAAATATGGCTATCGATATTGTGAGGTCTTACAATACAGTCATCTTTGTAGCTAATGTTTATCGACTGATCATTAACTGCCCATGAAAAACATCCTGCTCGGTTCAGCACTTAGTAAAAACAACGTTTAGAGCTCTAGTGAAGTGACTTTTATGGCTGGTGTTCTATAGCCATTTTGTGGACTTCGATAATAGTTATTGAGCTTGACCGGCGGATCACCCTACCAATTTCAATTCAATTTTTACTCGGCAATATTTTTATCTAACAAAATAAAATCTGTGTGTTACTGACTAAGCCAAACGACAAAAGATTAAATCTGAATCATGCACCAGATTAAAATATGGCTAAGGATCAATGAGAAGTGAGAAGTGAGAAGTGAGAAGTTTCGCTATAAACATTGTAACCAGAACCAACCAAAAAGCCTTCGACTACTATACTGTTGCTGCTTAATAAATATAACTCACAATCGGTAGTAAGTTGATCTCGTTTACAAATAACCAAGTGGTCTAATGTGACTTCCTCAACTAGGAGGTCGATATAACTAAAGCTTAAATCAGTCGAACACGGTCTTACTAAAAACGTTTAATCAGTAGAACGTTTCTCTGCAATAAACGTTGGTCAAAGCTTGTATGCTGTCCTTTGAGCTGATGAGGTGTCACCTTGCACAGGACTAGACTCTGAGTCAGCTAAACATCTACCAATAATGTTTTAAAACAACGATGTTTGCCATTGATTTGTTGCCAAGTGCCGTCTTTTAAATAAATGTCCAATAATGAAGCAGCAACACCGCACAATACATTGAGCCCTTGTTTATATACATACCCAATCATGTCATTGCTCCACTGCATAACAAAGACATGATTTATCATCAGCACCACAATATTAAAGAATAAAATAGTGATAAAAATAGTGATAAAAAAGTGATGAAATTGTTTATTCTGCGCGAACTGTAACGAAGTCTTAAAAATACAGATTGCCACATGACAACCTTAATCTATTCAGTATATTAATCAGCCGCCAAACATAATGCTATTGAGACTACTTGTTTACTGTTTATTGGATGCTCCCTTGTTATTTGTACAATTAAAGACTTAATTAGCGGCCAAGATATTGATCAATTAAGATTGATAATTTGTCTTGTAGGTGCTCTTCAAAATCGACAAGCTCTTTCCCAAACACCCTCAGATATTTCTCAGCCTTGTCATGATCGAGACGTTTATTATTAGTTTTGTATTCTGCTTCGAGCAAGGATTTATCATAACGAGGCGTAATGACCCAGCGTATAAAATCCGAATCTAGTCCAGCCACTTCTTTTTTGGCAAATTTACAAAAACCTTCAATATGATCAATGCCATCAGGGCCTAAACATCCGGGTTCAACTCTAAATGTCACTGTAAGTTTTTTATACATAGGTAAGGGCAGATCATGGATCATCTTTTTTAGTTCTCGTCCATCTAAGGTCAAAAAATAAATAATAGCCTAATCGTTCCGATCTTCCGAGCAAAAAAAGTCAAGCATATGCTCGACCAATGTCATCACAGAATATAACTATGTTTTTGAGGCTTGATAAATGCTTTCAATAGACGTATCCATAGTTGCATCAAACTCAGTATCACTTTGTTTAGCACTGAGTCCCTCAGATAATGCACGGGAGAAACTTGCAATCATGCCATTATTTTCTGTCAATCTGTTATTCGCTTCTTCTCTTGAATATCCGCCAGATAACGCGACGACTTTTAACACTTTAGGGTGCTCAACCAAGTCTTGGTAAAAGTTAGCCGTCTCGGGTAAGGTCAGTTTCAACATCACTTGTTGATCGTTTGCCAGACTGTCTAGGTGTTTAAGGATCGAAGCTCTAAGTAAAGTTTCAGCTGCTGCTTTTTCAGGACTATAAATATCCACTTCTGGCTCAATAATTGGCATTAGGCCCGCAGCTAAAATTTGTTTAGCCACTGTAAACTGCTGCTCAACCAAATCATCAACACCTTGTACATTAGCCAACTTAACCACTGAACGCATTTTAGTCCCGAACACATTTTGTAGGTTAGCTTTGGCTAACAAGTTATCTAAATCAGGTATCACTTTTAATAACTGGGTACCATTTACTTCAGTTTCTAAACCTTTGTCAACTTTCAAAAAAGGCACAACTTGTTTTACATTCCATAAATAACTAGAGGTGCTTTGGCCTTGAATGTTCCTATCAAGGGTGTTTTCAAACAAGATCGCTCCTAAAACACGTTCTCCGTTAAACACACTGGAGGTGATAATACGGGTCCGCATGTCATGTACTTTGGTGAACATTTCTTCGTCACCTTGATACTCAGTCTCATCTACACCATACAAACCTAAAGCTTTAGGTGTACTGCCGCCGCTTTGATCAAGTGCAGCAATAAATCCACTTTGTTTTTTAACTTTTGCAAGCATATCTATTTGTGTTTGTGATGCCATGTGCAACATTCCTTTTTATTATGTTGAAGCTGATGAGCATAACGGCTCGTGGGGTTAAAAGTATTTAATAGAGAGCTCAAGCTCTTCTCGTTATTACACTTTACAATGTTTTACACCGATTAACTATTTTGACGCTCTGGCTTCTAACATCGCAACGGCAGGTAACACTTTGCCTTCAACAAACTCAAGAAACGCACCACCACCGGTAGAAATGTAAGAAATTTTATCACTCAAATTCCATTTATCTATCGCTGCAAGCGTATCACCGCCACCCGCTATTGAAAACGCATCGCTATCAGCGATGGCTCGAGCCACCACTTCTGTGCCTTTAGCAAAATTATCAAATTCAAAAACGCCACAAGGGCCATTCCATAAAATAGTCTTTGCACCTTTCAATACTGATGCTACATTTTCAGCAGTTTGAGGGCCGTAGTCCATAATTTCTTCGTCGTCTAATACTTGGCTTACATTTTTTATCACAGCCGGTTCTGACTCATTAAAGTTTTTGCCAACACGCACATCAACAGCATCTGGTATATCTAGGGAGTTCATTAAACGTTTAGCTTCTGGGATTAAATTAGCTTCATGTAACGACCGGCCAACGTTATGACCACGGGCTGCAATAAAGGTATTTGAAATGCCACCTCCCACCACAAGTTGGTCAGCAATTTTAGATAAGGCATCTAATACGGTTAATTTTGTCGATACTTTTGAACCGCCAACGATTGCAACCAAAGGACGTTGTGGGTTATTTAACGCTTTACCTAAGGCATCAAGCTCACCGGCGAGTAAAGGCCCAGCACAAGCTACAGGAGCGTACACACCGACACCATGGGTTGAGGCTTGGGCGCGATGGGCAGTCCCGAAAGCATCCATTACATATACATCACACAATGCAGCATATTGCTTAGCAAGTGTTGCATCGTCTTTCTTTTCGCCAACATTAAAGCGTACGTTTTCTAATACCACCACTTCCCCATCATTGACGTCTACAGCATCTAAGTAATCTTTCACTAACCGAACTTTCAAGTTGGTTTTTTCTTTTAGATAATTGACTATGGGTAGCAACGAAAACTCATCTGCAAACTCGCCTTCTACAGGTCGACCTAAATGTGACATAATCATCACTTTAGCGCCTTGCTGTAAAGCAGCTTCGATAGTGGGCAATGAAGCACGAATGCGAGCGGCAGAGGTCACAACACCATCTTTGACTGGTACATTTAAATCTTGGCGTATTAATACTCTTTTACCGACTAAATCAAGCTCGGTCATTTTCAATATAGACATATTTTACCTTGTAATTAATAACTTCTGAATTTAGCTTTCATTTGTATTGAACATCACTATTGCAGTATCAATCATTCTATTAGCAAAACCCCACTCGTTGTCACACCAGACTAAGGTTTTAACCAATTGTTTATGGCTGACGCGCGTTTGGCTGCCATCTACTATGCAAGAATGCGGATCGTGGTTAAAATCAACCGATACTAAAGGTTCTTCAGTATAGTCTAAAATACCTTCTAAACGACCTACTCTCGCGTCTTTCAGAGCTTGGTTAACCTCATCAATGCACACATGTTTTTCTAACGTAACACTCAAGTCCATTGCTGTAACGTTGATAGTAGGTACACGCACCGCTATCGCTTCAAACTTGCCAGCAAATTTAGGTAAAATTCGTTCTATCCCAACCGCTAACTTGGTATCAACAGGAATAATCGATTGGCTGGCTGCTCGAGTAAGTCGCAAATCAGTATGGTATGCATCGATGACTTGTTGGTCATGCATTGAAGAATGTATAGTGGTTATGGTTCCACTTAATACGGTAAATGCATCATCCAACACCTGTATTATTGGCACAATGCAATTGGTTGTGCACGAGCCACTAGACACAATAAGGTCGTCAATTTTTAACTGGTGGTCATTGATCCCATAAATCACCGTTGCATCCATATCCGATCCACAAGGCTGAGAGAACAACACTTTTTTGGCACCCTGATCCAAATGTGCTTGACCAGCCGCTCTGTCATTATTCACACCCGTGCATTCAAGTACCAAATCAATATCGAGTTGCTGCCAAGGAAGAGCAGCGATATTTTCATGCTGCAATAGCTGAATTTTATCACCAGCCACAATTAGGTATTTTTCTTGTAAATCGACAGAAAAACCAAAGCGCCCATGGGACGTATCGTATTTGAGCAAGTGTGCAATGCCTTTTGGCTCGGCTAATTCGTTGATTGCCACAACTTTAATGTCAGAATTACGTCCACTTTCATATAAAGCTCTCACAACGTTGCGACCGATACGGCCAAAACCATTAATTGCAATTCGTAACATAACACTCTTTAATTTGATTTAAGGTGAGCACCCCCACCTAATACTTCTACTATTAAACACCTTAGAACAAAGGCGCTAATAAACGCCTTTGGGTATTGAATAAGCTTTTACTTTAAGCCTTTGGCAGCTTCAACTACTGCTTCTGTAGTGATACCAAAGTATTTCAACAAGGCAGCACCCGGGGCAGATTCACCGAAGGTGGACATACCAACTACAGCGCCATCAAAACCGACATACTTGTGCCAAAAATCAACATGAGCAGCTTCGACCGCTACGCGCTTAGTCACAGCTCGTGGTAACACAGACTCGCGATAATCAGCATCTTGCTTATCAAAAACTGTGGTACTTGGCATAGATACAACACGCACTGCCTTACCCTCCGCAGACAATTGTTCAGCAGCTTCAACAGTGATCCCTACTTCAGAGCCTGTGGCAATTAAAATGACTTCAGGGGTACCGTTACAATCTTTTAATATGTAACCGCCTTTAGAGACATTGGCTAACTGCTCGGCATTACGCGTTTGAGCAGGTAAGCCTTGACGACTGAAAATCAATGCCGATGGACCATCTTTACGCACAAGCGCTGATTTCCATGCAACCGCAGTTTCTGCTGCATCGCAAGGGCGCCATGTCGCTAAGTTTGGAGTAAGACGCAAGTTGGCTACTTGCTCAATGGGTTGGTGAGTAGGCCCGTCTTCACCTTGACCGATAGAGTCATGGGTATACACAAATATATTTGGAATGCCCATTAACGAGGCCATGCGCACTGCGTTGCGCGCGTATTCCATAAACATTAAGAAAGTAGCGCCAAATGGACGGAAACCACCATGTAAACCAATACCATTCATGATGCCACTCATACCAAACTCACGCACACCATAATATATATAGTTACCGCTAGCATCATCGGCTGAAATACCTTTGGTACCAGACCAGATGGTAAGATTAGAACCAGCTAAATCTGCTGAGCCACCTAACACTTCTGGTAGCAAAGTAGCAAAAGTTTCTATCGAGTTTTGTGAGGCCTTTCGGCTGGCCACATTTTCAGATTTATCTTGCGATTGCTGGATAAATGCATCCGCTTTTTCAGTAAAATCAGCAGGTAGCTCACCAGCCAAACGACGAGTTAGCTCTGCTGCAAGTTCTGGGTATGCTTGTTGATAGGCAGCAAATGTCTCATTCCAGGTTTGCTCTTTTTCTGCGCCAGACACTTTTGCATCCCAACCAGCATAAACGTCAGCCGGAATTTCAAAAGCAGCGTGAGGCCAGTTTAGAAAATCGCGAGTGGCTTTAATTTCTTCCTCACCTAAAGGTGCTCCATGACTGGAGTGGCTTCCTGATTTGTTCGGTGAACCAAAACCTATAACGGTTTTACAACAAATTAATGTTGGCTTAGATGTTTCAGCTTTGGCAGCTGTAATCGCATCGGCAACAGCTTGAGAGTCGTGTCCATCGACATTGGCAATGACATGCCAGCCATACGCTTCGAAACGAGCGGGAGTATTATCGGTGAACCAACCTTCAACATGACCATCAATTGAAATACCGTTGTCATCCCAGAATGCGACTAATTTACCTAAGCCCAATGTGCCTGCTAATGAACTCACTTCGTGAGAAATACCCTCCATCAGACAACCATCGCCTAAAAAGCAATAAGTGAAATGATCGACCACATCAAAATTTGGTTGATTAAACTGCGCAGCTAAGGTTTTTTCAGCAATAGCCATGCCCACTGCATTACTTAATCCCTGTCCCAGAGGTCCAGTAGTGGTTTCAATACCCGGTGCATAACCATATTCTGGATGTCCTGGAGTTTTAGAATGCAACTGACGGAAATTTTTTAACTCTTCAATAGGTAATGCATAACCGGTTAAATGTAACAACGAATAAATAAGCATCGAGCCATGGCCATTAGATAAGACAAATCTATCTCTGTTGGCCCAATCTGGGTTGCTTGGGTTATGTTGCATATGATCTGCCCACAACACTTGCGCTATATCTGCCATACCCATGGGAGCACCTGGGTGACCTGAATTAGCTTGTTGAACAGCATCCATACTAAGGGCGCGAATGGCGTTGGCGAGTTCTTGACGTGATGAAGACATGTGTTCTCCTGACTGATCCAATAATTATGGCTTTCCGTAACTCGAAATTACAGTTACCTAAGATAGCTGTGTATTTTGTATTAGCTAGCATCTAACTGCAATGCTAAATCCATTATGAATAGTCATTTGTATATGACTTTTTTTTACAGCTTAGTAGAATAACAATAACAGACGTTTGGACGTCTAGAAGTAAATACTGGTATTTTATATTTGAATAGTTAAAATACACTAAATTTTTATAATGACTTTTTAAATCAAGGCCCTTTTATGACCTCACATCTCTTTACTTCTGAATCTGTCTCTGAAGGACACCCTGATAAAATCGCAGATCAAATTTCTGATGCCGTTTTAGACGCCATTTTGACCCAAGATCCAAAAGCTAGAGTGGCCTGCGAAACCTTTGTCAAAACAGGTATGGTGTTAGTCGGTGGCGAAGTCACAACATCAGCTTGGGTAGACATTGAAGAGATTACCCGTAAAACAGTCAGAGAAATAGGTTATGTACATTCGGATATGGGGTTTGATGCAGACTCATGTGCCATATTAAATGCTATAGGCAAACAATCTCCTGATATCAACCAAGGCGTTGACCGTTCTTCTCCAGAAGAACAAGGAGCAGGCGATCAGGGTCTAATGTTTGGTTATGCTAGTAATGAGACAGATGTATTAATGCCTGCGCCTATTACTTATTCTCATCGCTTAGTTAAACGCCAGTCTGAAGTACGTAAAAATGGCACTTTGAAATGGTTACGACCAGATGCAAAAAGCCAAGTCACTTTTATTTATGAAAACAATCAACCCGTAGCGATCGATGCAGTAGTGTTATCAACGCAACATGATGAGAGCATCAGCACAGCTGATCTTCGCGAAGCGGTTATGGAAGAAATAATCAAACCTGTATTGCCTGAAAAATTTTTGAGTAAAAAAACTAAATATTTTATTAACCCAACAGGTCGGTTTGTCATTGGTGGACCGATGGGTGACTGTGGTCTGACAGGACGTAAAATTATTGTCGACACATACGGGGGTATGGCAAGACATGGTGGTGGTGCATTTTCTGGAAAAGATCCATCAAAAGTTGATAGATCAGCCGCTTATGCTGGACGTTACGTAGCAAAAAATATTGTAGCCGCAGGACTTGCAGATAAATGTGAAATTCAATTGTCATATGCCATTGGCGTTGCAGAACCGACATCCATCAACATTGATACTTTTGGTACGGGTAAGGTTTCAGATGCATTATTAGTTAAATTGGTGCGTGACAACTTCGAACTAAGACCATACGGACTGATCAAAATGCTTGACCTTGAGCGACCTATTTATCAAGCAACAGCTGCTTACGGGCACTTCGGCAGAGAAGATTTTCCTTGGGAAAGAACAGATATTGCTGAACAGCTCAAAGCAAGTATTTAAACAGATTCGTTCAGAACAAATACAGCCTTAAATTTAGTCTATATTTGTTCTGTTTTAATTAAAGCTGTGGATATTCTATCGCAGCTTCCTCTCAGACACTCGTTGGTTCTAATTTAATTCGTGCGTCAGAGTCCACTCTTATACTTATACTCATACTCATACTCATACATTGTCCTTTTTAAGCTGCTTATTCTTCTACAATCACACTAACAAGATCACCATTCAATGCTGCCAGTTGGTATTCATAACCATTGTCTTTAACCTCAAACAAAGTAGTGAGTAGGCCACCAAATAATCCACTAATAACACCTCCAACAAACATATTCTGGCGATTACCACTTGCGTTATCGAGTAATCCATCCACCGTAACTATTGCAGCGCCCTGACCCACATATGGCTTCAGTTTAAGTTTCTCAACGTTTTCACCTCACGCACAAAACGCTGTAACAAATTTTTTTTTCATGATGATCGACTTAGTTTGAATTGGCACATGCAGATGGGAAACAGCATCCTAATATTGTTGAAGCAACAACATAGAATTTGTAGATATTAGTTTTATCTTAAAAATTTATTAATGAATGAATAAATTAGCTGTTTTGAATTGAACAGGAGCTTAATCGATTAACTAAATCGGGTATAATAAACTTTCATTTAGACTAAACGAATAATTTCCATGCGCCAAAATCATTACTTGTGCTTAATTTTTGTCATCACTATCTTTGTTTCATCATGTGCTAAATCTCCTTTAGGGCGCAATCAACTTAAACTCTATTCAAGCTCTCAGTTGGCAGGTATGGGCGAACAGGCTTTTGCTGGAATGAAGACAGAACAAAAAATTTCCAGTCAACCAGTGTCAAATCAGTATGTGAAATGTATTGCCGATGCTATTACACAACATGTACCAAAATCAGTTTTTACAGGTGATTGGGAGCTGGTGGTATTTGATTCACCGCAAATTAATGCGTTTGCCTTGCCAGGGGGTAAAATTGGGGTGTACACAGGGTTAATTGAACTCAGCGAAAATCAACATCAGCTTGCTGCTGTTATCGGCCATGAAGTGGGTCATGTGATTGCTGAACACGGTAATGAGAGAATGTCGAGTAGTGCTTTAATTGGTGCGGGAATGAAAGTCACTAACCAGTTGTTGGAAACAAATGAAATTGCTAGTAGTAATATGATCATGGCTGGTTTGGGTTTAGGTGTGCAAGTTGGCGTACAATTACCATTCGGGCGCACTCATGAATCAGAAGCTGATTTAATTGGACTAGACCTTATGGCTAAAGCAGGCTTCAATCCACAGCAGTCGGTCAATTTATGGCATAACATGGCTAAAATCGACGGTGACAATCGTCAGCCAGAGTTTTTATCAACGCACCCTTTGCCTGCAACTCGTATACAAAATTTAGCTAACAATATGCCAAATGCCATGAAAGGTTATCGTTTGGCAAAGAACAAGCCCAATTGTAAAATTTAATTAAAAAAAATAAAAAAATGCCGCTAATGGCGGCATTTTTTTTACAATTAATTACACTAATCATTCTTATGGACATGTACATCCATTTGCGGAAATGGAATGCCAATTCCTTCGGAGTCAAAGCGTAATTTAACTGCTTCTGTATAGTCGAACTTAACGGCCCAAAAATCAGCGGATTTCACCCATGGTCTCACCACAAAATTAACACTGCTTTCGGCCAACTCAGAAACAGCAACTGTAGGCGCTGGGTCTTTTAGAATGCGCTCATCTGCTGCTACCATTTCATTTAAAATTTCCTTGGCTTTTTTTAAATCACTGTCGTAGCTAATACCTACTACCATATCTACCCGACGAGTTGCATTAGCTGAAAAATTTGTGATGTTGCCACCGTAAACTTTACCATTTGGTACAATGATTTGCTTATTGTCAGGTGTCGTCATGATGGTAGTAAAAATACTAATACTCATAACAGTTCCCATTTCTCCACCCGCATCAATAAAATCACCGGACTTAAAGGGTCTAAATACAAGTAACATCACACCTGCTGCAAAGTTCTGTAGAGACCCTTGTAAAGAGAGGCCAATAGCTAAGCCCGCAGCACCAAAAATAGCAACCATTGAGCTTGTGTTTACACCCAGCTTATCTAACGATGCAACAATAACAAACAACATAAGAATCGAGTTAACAATAGCTTTGATGAAATCAATCAACATCTCGTCATACTTTGAACGAGCCATCACTTTACCAAAGACATTAACTAAGATACCCACAGTAAACTTACCAATAATGTATATAGCAATAGCCATTACAATATCAATTCCCCAAGGAATAATATAAGTATCCATGACCTGGGACATTTGTTCCGTATTAAATCTGAACATTTTTCACTCCAACATTTTAATAATTAAGAAGCATGTTTAACAGCATGCCGGAATTCACTGCATTATCACCATGAATAAAAGGATAAGTTAATCAATAAGGTAAAATCCAGCTTTAATAAACTTTTTAACTTAGTTCGGAATGTTTAAAAAATAACATCAATTTTATAACTCCAGCTAATTTATTTACTCCTTAAAGCTATAACACACTTATTTAGTCAAATTGGTAGACTTGAATTTCAAAAAAAATTGATGCTATAATAATTCGAGGGCTATTTGGTAGTCTGATATTTCAAAGGAATTGAAAATGATATTAGTTTGTTTATTAGTTATGTCTTTAGTGTTTCTTTTAGTTTATTCGATGTCTGGAGAAAATGGCAAAAACACTAAATTCGCTCGAAGAGGCGTTTACGCCATAGCCCAAGAGCAAAAGACTGCTCACCCTATTGACACCTCGGAAGGAATTGAAACTAATTGAACAATAATTCAAAGTTAGGTGGAATTAAACCATCCGCCTATACTTAATATTTTAGTTATTTATCTTCTTATACCTTCTTAAACTTCACCGTGTTGATACCATTTATAAAATTATGTCTAAGTAACGAAAATGCGTCTTATCAGAATTTATTATCCTTTTACCTTATCCACTGACAATTATGTCACATTGACTGATGACGCGACTAATCATATAGCCAATGTTTTACGAGCAAAAACTGGGCAAGCCGTAGTGCTATTTAATGGTGACGGAAATGAATATAGTGCTCAGCTTTTTGAAGTCGCTAAACGTAAAGTAGTTGTTCGCGTTGACTCAAAAATTTCTATCAGCATAGAATCACCATTAAGTATTCATTTGGGACAAGGAATTTCTCGAGGCGACAGAATGGAATGGGTGATCCAGAAGTCAGTTGAATTAGGCGTAACTGAAATTACTCCTCTTATCACTGAACGGTGCGGTGTTAAGCTGAGCAATGAAAGATGGTCAAAAAAACACGAACAATGGCAAAAATTAGCTATTGCAGCTTGCGAACAGTGTGGCAGAAACGTACTACCAGTATTGCATGCGCCCAGTTTATTTAGTGACTGGGTAAACTTATCAACTAACCAGGTCCGCCTCACACTTCACCCAAGAGCTGAAAAAGCGTTTAGACACGTAGCTATGCCTCCAGCGGGTGCCAAATTATTAATAGGCCCCGAAGGTGGTTTCTCAGATAAAGAAATTTACCAAACTGAACAAAATGGGTTTCAGACTATTCAATTAGGACCAAGAGTGCTACGTACAGAAACCGCTGCAATCACAGCCATATCAGCTCTACAGGCAATACACGGAGATCTATAGACATCTGAGTATATTGTTATTAATAAAAATATTTTGATTTAAGTATTAATCTGCATAGCTAATATTTATTTTCGTATCAGCTTTTATGTGCTGAATGAATGTGATGACCAATATTGAGTAGGCATCATTAAAAAAACAATAACCTACCCCAGCATATTGAAAGGACAATATTGGTATTGTCATTATTGATACAAAATGATTTTGCATGTGAATAAACCATCTTTGCCCCTTGCCAAAAACACTAAAAGCTATTTGCTTTGCATGCATATCTGTATCAACAACATAATGAAGCAACTTCTAGGAACTATAAATAGTTGGTCTAAATTGGATCTCAATTAGGTATAGTTAGATAAAATGGGTATCACAGAGACAGTGTTTCCAATTCTGTTTGTTACTCGTCTATTTATGTGCTTAATATTTCATCACTCGTCAATAAAAATGCCACCTAAATTGGCAGGCATTTTCATAATTTGGTGTTGGAAATAGTAAATAAACTAATGCAATATCCTTGTTTTGATTGTGCCGTCAATTTTTTGAAGTTGCTCGAATGCTTCTTCTGCATCATCAGTTTCAACATCAATCACCACATAACCAATATTTGCATTAGTTTGTAGGTATTGAGCAGCAATATTTAACCCTTTTTGAGCAAATGCTTGGTTTATTTGTGTTAGTACACCCGGTGCATTTTTATGAATATGCAATAAACGTGAGCGCTCAGTTTGTTCAGGCAAAGATACTTCTGGAAAATTAACTGCTGACAACGTCGAACCGTTATCACTGTACTTGGCAAGCTTACCGGCAACTTCGATACCAATATTTTGCTGGGCTTCTTGAGTACTGCCTCCTACGTGAGGAGTCAGAATAACATTATCAAACTGAGTCAATGGTGATTCAAATGGTTCGTCATTAGACTTCGGTTCCACTGGGAATACATCAATCGCTGCACCAGCTAACTTTCCACTTTTTAATGCATCAACCAAAGCATCAATGTCAATGATAGTGCCTCTGGCAGCATTTATTAAGATTGCACCATCTTTCATCATACTTAACTCTTTGGCACTGATCATATTTTGTGTTTGTACTGTCTCAGGCACGTGAAGAGTGACTACATCTGAAGTATTTAACAATTGTTTTAAGGTTTTAGTTTGTGTTGAATTACCTAAGACTAATTTATTTTCAACATCAAAAAACTGCACTCGCATTCCAAGATGCTCAGCCAAAATACTTAATTGGGTACCAATGTGTCCATAACCAATAATACCCAAGGTTTTGCCACGCGCTTCAAAAGAGCCCACTGCACTTTTATCCCAGATGCCCTTATGTGCCTTGGCATTTCTGGCTGGCACGCCACGCAAAAGCAAAATAATTTGAGCAAGCGCTAACTCTGCCACTGAACGTGTATTTGAAAAAGGCGCATTAAAAACAGGTATGCCACGTATTTGTGTAGCGACCAAGTCAACCTGGTTAGTACCAATACAAAAACAACCTACCGCCACTAATTTACTAGCAGCGGCAATTACGTTCTCATTCAGCTGTGTTCTGGAACGGATACCAACAAAATGCACGTCTTTAATCTTGGCAATCAGTTCATCTTCTGGTAATGATGTTTTCAGGTACTCAATATTTTCATAACCACTGGCATGAAGTGTATCCAAGGTACTTTGATGAAGACCTTCAAGTAGTAATATTTTGATTTTTTCTTTCGGCAACGATACTTTGCTCATTATATTCCCACGTGGCAGTTTAATTTAAGACATCTGGACGTCTATTTGATGGAGAAAATAGCAGAAATCGACTTACATATAAAGCCAATTGTGACTTAAGCCATATTAAAAAAGTGGATTTATAGTTATTGTTTATATACAAAATGTTTAATCATTTATTTCACTACCAGCCATATGGGCTTGAAAAGTTAGCAAGCGTTGCCAAACAATGGATTCTATTATGATAAAAGCATTAATTGTAAATCGTTTTATAAAACCATTCACTCAGAACAATGATTTTACCAATGACAGACCACAGAAGTCTATTTAATCAATATCACATTACTTCTGCGTCATTTATCCACATATCATCCTAGTCACTTGCAGCTAAACGCGATGCAGCAATCCGTCAAGATGATAGTTATGTATCAGCACTAAGCTGTTTTTTTTACAACAGTCAAAATGTCAATCAATTCAATTACCTTTCTTGTTTTACTAAACCGACAGCTTAATTATTGATTGTCAATAATTGGTTATTTAGTATATTCAAGAAACCGAAAAATACTTGTCAAGATGAATACTTTAGACTGAATCAAAACTTGATATTATTTTTTACGATACGGATGTATTAGTCACAAATCGCGATCAAGTAAAAATTAAATCTGGCATACATGCTTATCTATTTATCTAGAATATTATTTTATGTTCAAACGTTCATCTCAACACAATGGCCTTGTGATATTCCCACTGATATAAAAATCCGACCCATAAATCATCAAATGTGTCTTATCAAATGTGTCTTAGATAACGTCATCACAATTTGCAGATGCCGAATGCCATTGAATAATTCAGATTAGATTAGGAAACTAATAAAAAATTGTCAATCAAATTTAATACCTCGGGGTTAGCAAGTGCTAACTGGAACCCTTGGTCGTTTTTAATATGGTTAGTTGAACAATCCACTTGCCATTGCCTCAACACATAAGCCGCAACGGCAGCTCTAAGTTGTATTGAAAGCATCCCATCCGACATATTGTAATCCATCTCAATCGCCTTTGACTGCTTAATGTTGGGATGAGGAATAAGTATAATATTCACAATTTGTTGCCATTGCTGATCATATGGGCTGGCTTCGTGCACATGCACAGGCCCTTGCAATAAATCAATAAAGGTAAAACGAGTAAATACAAAATCACGAAAACGATTGCCTTTGCGATCATAAGCACGCACGTGCCAACGATGACCATTGTTGACAATTGAATGTGGTACTAAGGCGCGTTTTGTTTCACCTGATGATACTGATACATAACCACACCTGACTGCTTGTTTATTGTGAATTGCCCGCATAATACTGGCAATGATAGCGACATTAGGATGTATCAGCCTGACCGCATCGAAACATTGCTCAGAAGGTTGTACACCAGTGGATATACCGTTACCAAATCCACGACTCAAGGAAGTCAAAATAACCTCAGGATCGTGTGTAAATATTGGCTGAAAGTTGTCTGTGCGGTAGTAATTTTTTGTTTGATGTCGCAGAATGAGATTGGATGGGACAAGCTCCTTATAAGTACTAAAGTCACGTGTACTTGCAGCTAGCCCCGTTTTAAAACGCTTGATAAGATCGTTACGAGCAACATGCCCAAAAAACTGTAAACTAAAATCAATGAATGCTAAACGATCTTTTTGAGCATGAGTTAATTCTGCTAATTTTTTATCTATTTGTAATGCATTTAAATTATTCTGATATTCCACTAGGATAGACTCGTAATAACTAGTTTCTAGCAGATTAGATGAGTTTTACATGCAATGCAATCATTATGATTACACCTTTCTTTGGTTAATTTCCCCTTCAAATCAAATATCATGGCATTAGTTACTGTGTTCGAAATAAAGAACGTGTGCGGATCAAATTTTATCTAAAACGTAAATACTAACTTCTGTAAAGCTCAGAATCATGATTTACGATGACAAACACGTTAAACAAAATGCAATACACGTATTTAAGACAACTTTTAACTATATTTAAAAAACTAATCTTTGAATAAACACAAATATGGCTAACCTAATCAAAATCTTAAAACATAATAGTACGATAAAAATATATTAATCAACGCTTTTACTAAAATTAGGTATCCGCTGAGATAGGTGCTGACAGCACAACAAACTCTAGTTGATAACACTAGTTAGTAAATAATCAGTCGATAAAATTCAATAAGTGATTAATCACATTACGATGTAATTTGTTTAAAACACTGCGGACATCAAGGTTTTTATTGACTCCTAAAAAATTTTAACAGGTAAGAACCTCATTTTGACAAACTGGCACACTGGCACACTGACAACATCCTGCAACACGTTTAGTCTTTAAAAATGCAGCAGATTGATATTGTTTCAACTGACTATTTCGATAATAATTTTTGGTCATTGTTTCAGTTAAGACTAAAAAATTTTGGCCAAGTCCATTGCTTAGCCGGAAGACACCGAGTCAAAATATGTCTAAATATATGATTATTGTGGTTATATCACTCCTGCGGCTTTGTATAACTGAAGGTGCACATCTACTAACGCATTTATATTTCGTTGATATCCACCGCCTATTACCGCCGCGACAGGCAAACCCTTTTGTTTACAAGTATCAAAAACCAAACGGTCTCTTTGGTATACCCCTTCAGTACTGATGTCTAAATGCCCTAAATCATCATCTATGTGAATGTCTACCCCAGCATCATAGATCACTGCGTCAGGTTGATAAGTGTTAATAGCCAAATGCAAAGCACTGTCGACTGTTTCTAAATATTCAGTGTCTTGTGTTCCTTTCATTAAGTTAAAGTCCATATCTGATTGTTGTTTACGGTGTGGAAAATTTTTCTCACCATGGATCGATACAGTATAAATTTGCAGATTATTTTCGGCTAACTTCGCAGTACCGTCACCTTGATGCACATCACAGTCGAAAATCAGTATTTTATCGATATTAGGATTTTGTAGCATGGTCAAGGCGGCTAAATATAAATCATTAAATAGACAAAAACCTGATCCGTAATTTGCAAATGCATGATGATAGCCCCCTGTCAGATTTAGCGCTTTACCATGCTCCAAGGCCAATTTAGCGGTTAACACCGTGCCACCCACTGCCGTTAATGAACGCTGAATAAGTTGTGCCGACCAAGGGAAACCGATACGCCGCATTGCTTTAGCATCTAGAGTTCCGTTAACAAGATGTTGGATATATTGCGGATTAAATACTTGCCGTAAGTGTTCTGGCGAAATGGGTGCTGGTTCATTAAAACAATTATCTGCAACACCCTTAGCTGCCAAACCATCTCGGATCCCTTGGTACTTTTCAGTGGGGAAGCGATGTCGTGCAGGCAAGTCGAGTTGACTATAAATGGGGTGAAATACTAATGGGATCATAATGTTACTCGATTGTTACTGCAAGGATAATGAATACTAATAATGCACAATATCAGTTCAAAACACGTTAAAGTATTTCAAATTAATAAACGAACCATTTAGGAACAGATTGTGAGAACACTTCAGCCAACAATATATCCCTTCTTGTATATTTTTTTATATGCATTTTTATTTTTTATTTTTGCCTCAACAACGCAAGCACAAGAATTAAAGTATCAGGATCAACAGCAATTACATGATATTCAGCGACAAGTGTCTGCAGAACGTATTGAGAAAGATATTCGTAAGTTAGTTAGCTTTGGCACACGCCATACTTTGTCAGAAACACAATCTGAAACTCGCGGTATAGGTGCGGCAAGACGCTGGATCAAGTCCGAGTTTGATAATATTTCTAAAGCTTGTGGTGGCTGTTTAGAAGTGTACTTTCAGTCACAAACTATTCAAGATGAAAAACGTATTCCTGATGCGACTGAAGTCATTAGTGTCATTGCTGTACAAACAGGTGCCACTGATCCTAACCGTTACGTCATGATGTCTGGTGATATCGACTCACGCATCTCAGATGTGATGAATTATACCGATGATTCACCGGGTGCCAATGACAATGCTTCTGGTGTTGCCGGCACACTAGAGGCAGCGCGTATACTTAGTCAATACAAGTTTAACGGCAGTATCGTTTTTGCGGCTTTGGCAGGTGAAGAACAAGGTTTATTCGGTGGAAAAATACTAGCTGAAACAGCGAAAAAAGATGGATGGCGCTTAAAAGCAGTTTTAAATAATGACATGATTGGCAATATTTCTGGGATCAATGGCGTGATCAATAACACTACGGCCCGTATTTTTGCCGAAGGTACTCGCTATACTGAAACTGATGCTGAGGCACGTAACCGCAGGTATACAGGTGGCGAAGTTGACTCCCCTAGTCGAAATTTGGCACGTTATATCGATTTGATGGCTGATCGCTACATTCCTAACTTAGATACGATGGTTGTTTACCGTTTGGACAGATTCGGTCGCGGCGGTCATCATCGCCCATTCAATGATTTAGGCTTTCCTGGAGTGAGGATCATGGAAACCAACGAACATTACGAACGTCAACATCAAGATTTACGAGTTGAGGATGGTGTGACATATGGCGACACCATAGACGGTGTAAATTTTGATTATGCAGCAAAACTTACGTCCTTAAACGCAGTATCGCTAGCATCTATGGCATGGGCTCCCTCTCCACCGGCAGAGGTAACCATAAAAGGTGCAGTCCAACCAAGCACCACATTGAGCTGGGAGGCGCTAGACAAAGACCAAAATAAACAACTAGCTGGATATAAAATTTATTGGCGATACACCGACGCACCGCAATGGCAGTTCAGTAAGTTTGTAGGCGACGTTACCAACTATACTTTAGAAAATGTGGTGATAGACAACTACTTTTTTGGTGTTGCCAGTGTCAATCAAGAAGGTTTTGAGAGTCCAGTTGTGTTTCCTGGCGCGGCAGGAGCTTTTGGGGAATAATAAAACAGGATCAGAAAATCAGACTTTAGAAACAAAACAGAGTGGTCTTTTAACTCACTCTGTTTTTATTAATGCATATGAGTTATTTTAACTAAGCACGTATTTGGCCGTTGCCCATAACCAAGTATTTCTCGGTGGTCAGGGATTCTACTCCCATAGGGCCATATGCATGCAACTTGGTTGTAGCGATACCAATTTCTGCACCTAATCCGAGTTCACTACCATCAGAGAAGCGTGAAGATGCATTTACCATCACCACAGAAGCATCTACAGAACGTTGAAAACGCTTAGCTGTTAATTCATTTTTAGTACAGATAACTTCAGTATGATGACTTCCAAATCTATCAATGTGTACCATAGCTTCATCAGCACCATCAACAATTCGAATAGCAATCTCCAGGTCTAGGTATTCCTGACCAAAATCGTCTAGCCCTAAAACAGTAGCATCGCTAAAAAATTGGCTAGAATCGACACAAGCATTTATTTTCACCTGTTTTTCTATGAGTCTTTCTGCAACTTTAGGTAAAAATACCGCAGCAATTGATTTGTCTACCAGCAAGCCTTCAATCGCATTACACACCCCAGTTCGATGAGTTTTACCATTAATTAACAAGTCTAACGCAACATTTAGGTCAGCATCTTTGTCTATAAACAAATGGCAGACCCCTTTGTAATGCTGAATAACAGGTATTTTACTATTATCAGTTACATAATTAATCAGGCCTTCACCACCTCTTGGGATAATCACATCAATACTGCCTCGCTGCTGCATCAACTCAAACATTAAGTCACGGCTAGGATCAGGTACAACTGTAATAAGCTCTTCAGGTAAATCAAATTTTGTTAGTACATCTTGTAGAACTTGTGCGATGGCTAAACTAGAAGTTAGTGCCTCTTTACCGCCACGTAAAATAACGGCATTGCCTGATTTAAAACACAACGCACCCGCATCTGCTGTCACATTAGGTCTTGCTTCAAAAATCATGCAAACAACACCAAGAGGTACTCGCATCTTGCGAATTTGTAATCCATTAGGACGTTCACTAACAACTCGTTCAGCGCCAACCGGGTCGGCCAAACCAGCAATAACTTCGATGCCTGATGCCATTGCTTCAATTCTTTCATCATTTAAAGTGAGCCTGTCAATCATAGAATGGCTCAGGTTATTTTGTTTTGCTTGAGCCAGATCCTGTTTATTGGCTATAAAAATACTTTGTTTTTTCTCACGTAAAGCCTCTGCCATAGCAGCTAATACTTGGTTTTTAACCGATTCTTCTAAAGTGGCTAATATTTTGGATGCTTTTACCGCGCCTAATGTTAGCGTACTAATTAAGCTCATAAAGTCTCCTCCAAAAGGGCAACATTTTTGTCTGAAATAATAGGTCCTGTTTGCTCTTGATAATCATTAGCAAGGTTTTTATCATCTTGACTCGTAATGAAATTCAACAAACAACTGCTGTAATTTGATTTAGCTTTTGCCAACTTAGTGCCGTCATGTTTACGTATTAATATTGTATCACCGACAGCAAATTCACCACTGACTCCGACCAAATCTTCACTGGTAAGCTCTTCACTGTGTGCATCTAATTTAGTGGTAAAGTCATCTTCAACGATGACTTCACCCTGTGCGGTAGATGTGTGTGTCATCCAGTGCAAGTGCTCTTTCATAGGAGAAGGGTCTGACGAGAAATGGGTCCCTGGATTTTCGCCCTTTAATAATTTATCAAATGATAAGTCAGTAAAGCCATTAACTATAAATGTATCAATGCCGTGAAGCGTCGCTTTTTGAGCTGCTTCTACTTTTGTTATCATACCGCCTGTGCCAACTGCACTTGTTGCACCATCAGCCATAGCAAAAATATCAGCATTTATTTCAGAGATATTCGGAATTAGTACAGCATCATCGTGTTTATTGGGATTTTTGTTGTACAAGCCGTTAATGTCAGAACAAATGATCAAGGCATCGGCGTCAGCGGCAGCAGCGACTATCGCGGATAAATTATCATTGTCTCCTACTTTTAACTTATCGGTTACAATGGTGTCATTTTCGTTAATAATCGGCAGTACATCATGTTCTAACAACGTAAATATGGTCTCTCTGACACTTACATAACGTTCTCTGTCACGCAAATCACAACGAGTTAACAACATTTGTGCAGTTGGAAAACAAAATAACTTATCCCAGGTCGCCATCATTTCAGCTTGTCCAGCTGCAGCCATGGCCTTTTTGATTGCTATAGTCTGTTGTAATTCATCTGGAAACAAATGTGAACCTGCAGCAACAGAGCCTGATGATACTAACACCACCTCGATACCTTGATTACGACAGCTCACGATAAATTGTGCAATACCTATCAAATATTGACTACTACAGCCTTTTCCATGTGGTGCTATCAAAGCACTTCCAACTTTTATGACAATACGTTTCCATTCTAATTTATTCATGTGAATAATTATTTACCTTGCGTCATTAAACGCTTAAATATTAATTTAGGCATGAGTGCCTGTTTTACTAATTTATTTCGTTAATTTATAAGTTTATTTTGTTGAAAAGCCTAGTTCGTCAGGGCTTGTTTTCTTGGTGGGTAAAGCTTGTGGCTTTGGTGCTTAAGTACCAATTATGCTGTTGAATATTGGTATGTTGTTCGAGGAGTATGCTTCTGGTCTTTTGTATTAGCACTACTAGCAACTCCAAAACTACCATTAACTTAAGGCAAAAAGATTGACCGACAGCAGAAAAGATTTCTTGGCTGTTGCTCGAACTATTGTTGACCTGTAAAGTTTCTGATTGATTTAGGGACTGCATATTAACCTTTAGATATGTGAACTAAAATAACGTAGTGGACTAATAATTCGTATACTAACTAATTTTTCATTGAAAATCCAGCTAATAATCGATTAGCATAGTCCGCGCTTAGGATTATTAGATAGAATTGAACTTTTAAACGCCCATAATTAAGCTGTTATTTCCGAATATAAAAATTGAATTCTACGTTAATTACGCATACATTAGCCATCAATTTTTTGGCCCCTATTATTGGGCCCTGTTAGCAGTAGCATCAGCCAAATTTAAAATATATATACGGAAGAGTTATGCAAAAATATGAAGAGTTATTGGTTTCCTTAAGAAAAGTGACTAGAGCTATTGGTCTGTATTCGAAAAAGTTATCTAAAGAAAGTGGGTTGACCAGTCCCCAGCTTATTGTTCTTAACGAAATTCAACAAAATGGCGGTTGTATGGTCAAAGATATAGCTAAAAGCATTAATCTTAGTTCGGCCACAGTGACCAGTATCTTAGACCGACTTGAGGCACGTGCCTATGTCATTCGAGAGCGCTCAGTTACAGATAAACGAAAAGTTGGTTTGTACCTTACTAGCCATGGAAAGGATGTAGTTAAAGACGCTCCAAGGCCGCTACAAGCGCATTTTATTGACCGTTTTGAAAAACTTCAGGAATGGGAGCAAACCCAGTTAGTCTCAACTATGCAACGTATTGCATACATGATGGATGCAGAAAACTTAGATGCAGCGCCCATGCTAGAGGTGGGTGCAATCCAAGAAATAACGCCAATAGAGTAGTCTGGAATTCAGAATCTAACGTACTTAAGACATTTAGAGTTAATATTTATGCAAAAAAAAGCTGATACAGCAGCCATACCTAAAGGTAGATTAAGTCGTTTCGGAAAACTTGGTTCCTTAGCAGGTCGTGTGGCTGGAAACATACTTACCGAAGGGGTTAGCGAATTAGTTAAAGGTAATAGGCCTAAAATTAAAGATTTGTTGCTGACACCTTCTAATGCTAAACGTGTGGCAGATCAACTTGCTCAAATGCGGGGTGCCGCGATGAAAGTGGGCCAAATGATATCTATGGACGCAGGAGATATATTGCCTGCTGAGCTAACTGATTTACTTGCCCGACTGCGATCAGATGCTAAGTCCATGCCAGAGAAAGAACTGATTCGTTTATTAGGAGCTCAATGGGGAGACGGTTGGCAAAAAAAGTTTATCCAGTTTCCACTCCAACCCATTGCTGCCGCATCAATAGGTCAAGTGCATAAAGTCATAACCGGAGATCTACAACGTTTAGCTATTAAAGTCCAATACCCAGGCATTAAACAAAGTATTGATAGTGACGTCGATAATGTTTCGACTCTAGTGAAAATGAGCGGACTATTACCCAAAGGGCTGGATCTTAAACCCTTGTTAACCGAAGCCAAGAAACAGCTTCACGATGAAGCTGATTACGCCCTCGAAGGTCGTTACCTAGAACAATATGCCGCTGTTATTAAAAATGATGATGCCTTTATAATGCCTGTTTTGGATAAAGAATTCAGTTCAGACACAATCCTTGCAATGAGTTTTGTTGATGGCATACCAATAGAGCAGTTAGTAAATGCACCGCAAGAAACACGCGACCATGTTATGAGCCAACTGATGCGCTTATTTTTTAAAGAACTATTCGACTTTCAACTGGTACAAACAGACCCTAATTTTGCCAATTACCAATACGATGAAGAATCTCAAAAAATTGTGCTTTTAGATTTTGGCGCAACTCGCGTTTACACGTTAAAAATGGCCGAAAGTTATCGCCAACTTATGCAAGGCGCCCGAAATCATAAAAAATCTGAGATACGACAAGCAATCTTAGATATAGGTTTAATCAGGCAGGATTTACCTGAAAAGCTTCAGCAAGATATCACTGATTTGGCTTATGTGGCTTGTGAGCCATTATACGGTGAATCACCTTACGACTTTGCTGGTTCAGACCTGACTTCCAGATTACAACAAGAAGGGATGCAGTTAGGATTAGAAAAGCAATACGCTCACACTCCTTCAGCTAATGCGATATTTTTACATCGTAAACTAGGTGGGCTATTTTTGTTAGCGATAAAATTGAAAGCCAAAGTGGATATGCAAAGCCTATTTGCGCCGTATAATAAAGCTTAATTAGCAACATCAAGGACGCTTAAATGCTCATTCAACTCACCCTAATCCAAGCACGACTTATCGGTGTATTACTTGAAAAAGAAGTCACTACGCCTGACCAATATCCTTTGTCTCTCAATGGTTTAACGTTAGGTTGCAATCAGAAAAGTAACCGTGACCCTGTTATGCTCCTAAGTGAATCTGATGTGATAATTGGTTTAGATGAGCTAAAAGATAAGAAACTAATTTTTGAACAAACTGGTGTTGGAAGTCGAGTTGTAAAATACAAACACCGCTTCTGCAATACTGAATTTAGTGACTTAAAATTTAGTCGCCAACAATTAGCAATTATCTGTGCCATGTTATTGCGCGGACCACAAACACCCGGTGAACTCAAGACACGCACTAATCGCTTAGCTGAATTTAATAATGTTGAAGAAGTAGAAGCTACATTAAATAAGTTATACGATTTAAACGATGAACAATTAGTCGTTAAGCTAGACCGTGAACCCGGTAAACGTGACTCTCGTTATGCACATTTATTTAGTGGTGAAGATGGGTTGCAAGTGGTTTCAAAAGCAACAGAAAATTCTTCCAACGTGTATCACAAGACAGCACAGAACAGCCTTCAGGCCTGTGAACGTATTACACTATTGGAACAACAAGTAGCTGAATTAACTAACCAATTAGTAGAATTAAAAGAACTGGTGGATATATTGAGTGAATAAGTTGAGTGAATAAATAATTATTCAAGCAAATACCAAAGCCGTATTTTTGCGTGACATTGTTTTAAGCTACGTAATTTTGCCCAACATTATCATTTAAATTCGAATAGAGAGTTCTTAAGCTTTTAACCTATTTTTATTACTCTGTCATATTAGATAAGCTAGAGTCATTCTCCTTAATAGTCAGTATTGAGTCCAAAGCCTTGTCTTGCGATTGATAGGTTTGCTGCTATCTAGGTAATCATTCCCTATTTCTAATTTCTATTCTCTATTCTCTATTCTCTATTCTCTTCTAACCTTTGTTTACATCATGCGTATAACTCCACATAAATTGATCACATACACATAATATTTATAACAAATTTGGGTAATTGTAATTCCGTTATGGCTGTTGCTAGATGACAGAGATAAAAAGTTCAATTGACTGCCTCATATTTTATGTGAATCAACACCTTAACACTGTAGTCATTACTTATATGTTCTATAATGTCCTTTAAAATGAAACATATTTATTTATAAGTGAGAAGTTTTGTTAGCATTTGAGTACAACAAATTCAACGGCATCATTATCAACAGCAATCAAATACCTGAAGACATAGATGTATTTTCACCACAATTAAACGCTTTATTGAGCCATGCCAAACTTCAGGAAAAATCAGTTATCTGGTTAACATTATCTATTAGTTTAGCGCATTTGATAGCTGCAGCCACCACACAAGGTTTCACTTTTCATAATTGTTTATCCACCGAAGTCACCTTAATTTTTAAATCTCAACCACAGGACTTTGTTCCTTTTGTGCCCACACACTCGCTTGGCGCAGGCGGTCTAGTGCAAAACCCACAGGGAGAAATATTGGTGATACGTGAGCGCGAAGCCACTACTTATAAACTGCCCGGTGGCCACATTGAGTTAGGTGAAAAAATTGAGGATGCGGTGATCCGAGAAGTACTGGAAGAAACAGGTATCCAAACCACATTTAATTCTGTTTTAGGCATGGCCAGTACTCACCCTTACCGATTTGGAAAATCTAACATATACATAGTGTGTAAGCTAGCCCCGTTATCAACGCAAATCGATATTCAAGATACCCACGAAATTGACGACGCAAAATGGACATTACCTGAACATTTCTTAGCCGATGACAACAATAGTAAGTTTAATAAATATTTGATTAAATCTTTACTCAATACAACAGGTTTAGGTAAATCGACTCTAGATTTCAGTCAATTTTCCAAACTAAAGCATGAAATTTTTTTAGCAGATAATGAATCCTAACAACGTTTGGTTCACGCAAAAGTTATAACATCTTAGCATTTCTTCCCTATTTACGAACTTGTTAAGTTTTAGTGTTAGGACTAATAAGGGCGATGATATATTCGGCCTTATTAGTTTGCTCAACGACTAAATAGCAGTTGAGCCGCCATCAACGGGTAGGGTTGCTCCTGTGGTGAAGCCTGCTGCATCGGAGCTCAAATACAAAACAGCACCAACAACTTCTTCCACTTTTCCTATTCTGCCAACGGGGTGCATAGAGCCAATAGCATGGGCCTTTTTTTCATCACCCGCTATAGCTCGACGATACATCTTCGTATCAATTACAGCAGGACAAATAGCATTGACTCTGATGCCTTTTTTAGCATATTCAACCGCAGCTGACTTAGTCAGTCCCACTACTGCATGTTTACTCGCAGCATAAATACTCATTTTCGGCGCAGCACCTAAACCCGCAACAGACGCAGTATTTACGATTGCTCCACCACCAGTTTTGAGCATAGTCTGGATTTCATGTTGCATACACAGCCACACCCCTTTGACATTAACATCCATAATTTTATCAAAAACATGCTCACTGCCCTCGGCTAATTTACTCGACTCAATATCTATACCTGCGTTGTTAAAAGCAATGTCTAACCGGCCAAAAGTATCTTGGATAAACGTAAAAAGTGATGCCACTGACTCTGGATCACTCACATCACAGACATGGAAAACAGCCTTATGACCTTGGGCACACAGACGTTCTGCAACTTGTTGACCAGTTGTGTCTATATCCGCCAACACCACCTCGGCACCTTGAATAGCAAATGCCTGAGCGGCATTTTCACCGATTCCATTAGCAGCACCAGTCACTAACACTACTTTGTCATTGAATTGTCCTTGAATATCCATGTAATACACTCTCAATTATTAATATTTGTCAGATTATCAGCCGCAGATAAAAACCGACAATAGTCTTTCAAGATGTTGTTGTATCAATATACTGAATATTTTAAAGATTAACTGAGTAGGGTCACTAGAAAGCCTGGAGATACTTTCTGATTTAATCTCGTGACAAAATCACCACTGTGTAAAAGGCTCTGAGTCTAATTCATAAAAACGGATCCAATCATATTGCGCATACATGGGATAACGATTGCGCTCTTTATTGCCACCAAAATTATTTTGTATATGATCTTTAGGGATCCAAAAATTCATCATTAATTGAGTAAGGTTATCTGGGATAGGGGTTGCGTAGACCTGATTACCAACACAACTAGGTTTGCAATCTAAATCGGTCGCTTTTAAGGATTTAGTTAATTCTCCATCAACGTACCAATTAATAACTGTCGGCAACCATTCGATGGCATATACCCTCCATTCATCAGCCGGGGCTATTTCAATTTTGTCTTCCCATGCACCCCATTGTCTGGTGGCCCACCAAGCCCATACATCATTTCCATAAATTAAGTTAGCTTGAAATTTATCTGGCCTACCACCTTCCAACTCCACATCTATTTCTTCCCATTCTCTAGGAGTACCCTCATTGGTGTAGGTAAAAAGTGAAGAAATATAGCCCGATGCGGTTTCTCTATTAGGGGCTTTCATGCGGGTTTCAAAACGGCCATACTTGATCCTTTTGTTGTCAACACTTCTAAGCTCGCCACAGGAAAACTCGTAAGTCGACTTGTCCATGTTATGGTCATCAGACCACCCCGCCGCGATGGGTTCCTCACGAATGATTAAATTCAGTAGCCCATTATTTACTTGTACTCCTTGAGGTTGAAAACGGCAGGCTGCTTCACCACCTACTGCACCGTCACCTATTTCCCAAATATCTTGATTTAAAAAGTCAAAACGTTCGTCCAGTACTAGACTAAATCCATTGTATTGGCCTGTAAAACCAACATAAGCTACGGGTAAATTCTCACCATCGGTGTGTCGTGTTAAAGACCCGCCCGTGCAACTACTCAACACGAGTAAAAAAAGGGGTAGATTCACAATCTGTTTAATGGCTGACATATTTGGCCTTATTAGTAATTTTTGACACTATTTTTGACACTATTTTTGACATTATTTTTGACATTATTTTTGACATTATTTTTGACATTATTTTCGACACATAGGCAATAAACAAAACACGACCTAATCAAAAATCGAATAATATCAATCACCCGCGTACAAGCAACTGTAATTATTCAATATAATATTCTATTTACCTCAAAAACAGCCAAACTTACTCGTTATTTAAATCAAAATATAATGGACCCACACTGATATCTTTAGATAGATTTTCATAGTTCGGGTATCAACCTGATTTTTTGTTGTTACACTGTAAAGTACCAAGACGAGGCACATTGCTAAGTCGCTCAATGGGCGGAATTATGATTACATTTACACTTAACGGTAACGAGATGAGCACCGATGCACCCTCAGACACACCATTATTATGGGTCATTCGAGATGAATTTGGACTTAAAGGCACAAAATTTGGCTGCGGGATCGCCATGTGTGGTGCCTGTACTGTTCATTTAAATGGTAGTCCAATTAGATCCTGTTCTTTGCCGATTAGCGCCCTTGATGGAACTCAGATAAGGACCATCGAAGGACTTGAAAATAAACATCCATTACAACATGCCTGGGTTGAAAATCAGGTTCCTCAATGTGGTTACTGCCAATCAGGTCAAATCATGCAAGCTTCTGCATTATTGGCTACTAGCGCAAATCCCTCAGATACAGAAATTGTTAATTATATGACTGGAAACTTATGCCGCTGCATGTCTTATTCACGCATTAAAGAAGCTATCAAACAAGTATCTTCAGCTAGTGCCGGTGTAGTAGAAATTTATGATCCTCTGAGAGAAAGTATTTTAGAAAAAAATAATAAACAGGAGGTAGTGTAAAATGACTCGCCTCAATAAAACGGAAAAAATTGAACAAAGTCGTCGTCAATTTTTGATAGGCACAGTAGGCACAGGCTTGGTTATGGCCTTTGCTCCGGTGTTGACCTCATGTTCATCAGAATCTGCCTCTTCCTCTCTAGTTAAAAAACTTTTCAATCCAACAGTCTGGTTTGAGATCGATCACGCTGGCTCGATTTTAGTTAATGTTTCGCGAGCGGAAATGGGTCAACACGTAGGTACTGCACTGGCACGAATTGTCGCAGATGAATTAGGTGCAGACTGGAATAAAGTCACCATCAAACATGTGGATACTGACCCTAGATGGGGTTATATGGTAACGGGGGGTTCATGGTCTGTTTTCCAATCTTACGTGCCCATGTCTCAAGCAGGAGCCGCGGGTCGAAAAGTTTTGATTGAAGCAGCAGCAAAATTACTTGGCGTTCAGGCAGGTGATTGTAAAGCACAAAATAGCCAGGTGACATGTGGTGACCAGTCGATTAGCTTCGCCAACATCATCAATAAAGGTCATATAGATAGAAAATTTAGTCCTGAAGAGCTAGCTCAGTTCACTCCTAAGGATCCAAAAGATAGGCAGCTTATATCTAAACCAAGTAAAGCATTGGATATACCGGCAAAATCAACAGGAACAGCAGAGTATGGCATTGATGTAGAAATTGAAGGTATGGTATATGCCCGACCGTTGATACCTCCTACTCGTTATGGTTCAAAAGTGCTAAAGGTAAACGATAGCAAAGCGAATAGTGTTAAAGGCTACTTAGGCTTCGAGATTTTGCAAGATCCCAGCAATCTCTTACAAGGTTGGGTGTCTGTTCTAGCAGATACTTACTATGGAGCAATTAGTGCTGCACAAGTCATAGAAGTAGAATATCAGGCCGGTGAAACAGCCAATGTCAGTGAACAAGATTTAATTAGTGAAGGTGAAAAACTGGTTGCTGACAAATCTACAGGTGGGCTTTTTGTCGACCATGGTGATATTGATAAAACAGCTGCAGAAGCCAAAAAATCTATCGACTCCACATACAGAACTGCCTCTGCTCTTCACTTTGCATTAGAGCCAGTCAATGCAGCAGTCGAATTCAAAGACGGTATTTGTCATGTACATACGGGTAACCAATGGCAATCATTATTTTTACCCGTTGTGGCCAAATCTGTTGGACTCAGCGATGACCAAGTTATTATTCATCAATATTACTTAGGTGGTGGTTTTGGTAGGCGTTTAGCCGGTGACTACATGATACCGGCAGCACTAACGGCCAAGGCCATTGGTAAACCGGTTAAGCTAGTATTTACTCGCGAAGACGACTCACGCTTCGACTGTATCCGCTCACCTTCGGTACAACATTTTGCTGCCTACTGGGATGGCGAAGATGCGTTACAAGGCATTGATCATGCCGCTGCAGCGGGTTGGCCATCCTTGACTATGGCGCCAGGTTTTATGCCAGATAGCGTAGACAAAAAAAGCAAAGTCGATGCTTTTTCTATCAGTGGTTCAGATCATTGGTACAGCCTAAACAACCATAGAGTGCGAGCAATCAACAACCCACTTGCTCAAAAAACCTTTGTACCGGGTTATTTACGTGCTGTTGGACCAGGTTGGATTGGTTGGGGGGTAGAATCGTTTATGGATGAAATCGCTCATGCACAAAATATAGATCCTATTGACTTTAGAATGCAACTACTCGACGCTAAAGGTAAAAATGCAAGTAAAGCACCCGAGGCCGTAGGCGGAGCAAAACGTCTTGCTCATGTGTTAAATGAAACAAAAATAAAATCTGGTTGGGGTAAGACCTTACCTAAAAATGAAGGCTTGGGTGTGGCAATTGCCGCAGGACAAGAGCGCGCGATGCCTACATGGAGTGCTTGTGTCGCACATGTTAGAGTTGATCCTGCCACTGGCTCGGTTAAAGTGTTAAAGCTTACCAATGTAATGGACTGTGGCACTGTAATACATCCTGATGGCGCCCTAGCTCAAACGGAAGGCGCAATGCTTTGGGGACTGAGCCTTGCATTGCATGAAGGAACAACCATTAAAGATGGTCAAGTTGCTGATACAAATTTAAATAGCTATACGCCATTACGCATGGCTGATGTCCCAGAATTGGATATCAGTTTTATACAAAATACCGAGTTTCCAACTGGATTAGGTGAACCTGGTTTAATTGCGGTTGCCCCTGCTATTGGTAATGCAATATTTAATGCAGTTGGCGCAAGAGTGCGTGACTTACCCATCACACCTAAGGCTGTCAAAGCTTTAATATAATTACATTTTTGACTAAGTACATATTTTCAGCGCCATTTCTTGATACAAGCAATGGCGTTTTTTTTAGTAATGATATGTGTCATATCTGATTCTTATGACAGCGTTATTATTTAAAATGCATCATTAATCTTAATCTTGTTATAATCCGACGCCGAAAAATACAAAATAATACAATGAACTAAGTGAAAAATGACAATGATACAGCGCAAAGAAACCAAACAACGCATGAGCCGAATTGTGATCCACCAAGGGATCATCTACCTTTGCGGACAAGTGTGTGCTGATGCTACCCAAAGTATTGAACATCAGACCCAAACTATGCTCGATAAAGTGGACCAATTGTTATTAGATGCGGGCAGCGATAGACAGCATATGCTATCAGCCACTATTTATATCAAAGATATGCAGGATTTTACAACCATGAATACGGTTTGGGATAACTGGGTGCCAGAGGGTTATGCTCCTGCTAGAGCCTGTGTTCAGGCATCTATGGCCAGACCTGAATTGTTGGTTGAAATATCGGTGGTCGCCGCACAAAAGTAGATTTCGATGTCACTCTATTTACTTCCACAATATTTTTATTTCATCCCCTTCAGAGCATTATTTGAGTAGGGTCATCATTTTTAAGAAAACGCTATATGCAGTCCTCATTGCTCTAATTAGTTGTCTGTTGTCTACTTACTGGCATTGCTTGGGGGGTTATCAACCAGCTAAAAAAGCACAAACCACTCACTAAATAGTTCGTGTATCCGACAAGTTTGATTGGCGCTCATAGGTATTAGATTTTTTTAGCCACCATAATGTATACCAACCGACCGTTAAACCTGACAGAACATTGGCGGCGGCAATGGCGTAATAGACCATTTTTATATCGAAATAAATTCCGGCTAAAACACTTAATGGCACATACAAGAGTGCTGTTCGCAATAAGTAGTAGCCCAAAGAACTCATCGGACGACCCAAAGCGTTAAAAGCCGCAGCCGAGACAATCACAATGCCATACCCCCAAAGTCCAATCGTAGCAATACCCAGATAACTAGAAGACTCTTTTGCAATTGCGGCATCAGAGGATAACGCTTGGCTGATGGGCTCAGCCAAAAAATATAATAACGTTAATATAAAGGCTGACCACACACAGCACATAACGTAACAATATTTTACGGCTTTCAGTACTCTGCTTTTCTTATTTGCGCCCCAGTTTTGCCCTACTATGGGAGCGATAGAAGCAGACAAAGCAAACATTGGGATACACGCGAAGGTTTCAATTCGCGTGGCCACACCAAAAGCAGCAACAGTTTCAGCTCCAAAAGTGGCAATAACACTGGTCACAATCGTCACGCCAAAGGGGTTAACGGCACTACCTACGCCCGCTGGTATTCCCACTTTTAGTACTTTTTTACAGGAATGAACAATCTCTGATAAAGCGGGCACAAACAAAACAATCATCTTTTCGCGATAATAAGCAACGTATAAGGCTAATAACAAGCTGAATACTCTTGCGATGAGAGTGCCATATGCCGCACCTTCAATATTAAAAGCAGGAATGGGACCCCAACCGAAGACTAAAATAGGGGTTGTAATAATGTTGATAATAGCCGCACCAATCATAATAATGCTCGGCCACACCGCATCACCTACCGCTCTAAGGATCGCATTAGCAACCATAGGAACAACCAAAAATGGCATAGAAATGTACCAAATCCACATATAACGTTCAATCATCGAAAGCACATCACCTTGTGCTCCTAACAACATAAATAAAGGTTTAATAGTGAGCAGACCAATTATCGAAATGATCACCACAATTAAAGTCGCAATAATTAAACTATCAGTCGACAAACGTTTAGCTTCTTTTTCATTTTTGGCACCAATTGCCTGTGAAACGACTGCCGCCGCACCTGCGCCTAAGCCTATGGCTAAACTTGCGATAGTGATCGTTATTGGAAAGGTAAATGACAATGCCGCTAGTTCGTTAGTACCCAGCTTACCAACAAAGTAGGTGTCAACAATGGACACAGACATGGTTGCCATAATGCCAATTATCATGGGCAAAGTTAGTACAGCAATGGCGGTCCATAAAGACCCTACAGTTAAATCACGAGAAGATTTACTCATGGCATTCCTTAGTTATTCTTTGAACCGTTATTCTTTGAACCGCTTTTCATAAAGGCGAACGAAGTGAGTAATGGATGTGTTTACGTAACAAATGCAAAAAAGAAACATAATTCGAAAAGAGTAATCAAGGTGTCAAAATTATATCAGCTTAGTTTTTGTACACACTGCAATAACCAAGTTTTTAGCTGTGCTTGACTTAGACCTCCTGACATTCTATCTATTTCTTTCCCCTTATGAAAAAAGATAATAGTTGGAATACTACGAATTTGAGCATCGGTCGATACTTTTTGTGCCTCTTCAGTGTTCACTTTAGCAAACAGCAGACTGTCGGACTGTCCAGCAACTGCTTTAAATACTGGTGCCATAGCTTTACAGGGTCCACACCAACTGGCCCAAAAATCGACTACAACGGGTAAGTCATTTTTTTCAATAAAACGATAAAAAGAAGAGTCAGATAATTCTATAGGGCTCAAACAGTAAGCGGCTTGCTGACATTTACCACATTTGGCCTGTGTGTGACTTTTATCTTCTGGTATACGGTTTATTGCAAAACATTGGGAACAAACTATGTGCATTTATCTTCCTATAAGGTGCCCAATTCAATTTAATTGAATACTAATTTCAATCACTCAATACCAATTTATTCTTAATTCTACTTAATCTCTTTTTAATATCTAACTGCATGCAATGTAGTCCACCAACCGACTGTAGAAAGGCATCCACTGATAACTTTTCTTTACTGTCGAATTGGTGGTAGCAATCTACTATTCGCTGTACTTTCCACTGATGAAAAGTGCCAATGGCACGTTTCTCAGTTATATCACCAATAGTAAACGTGTGTTCACCTATGGTTCTGGGAACTGCTTTGACTTGTGGATTTTGAACAATCCACGTATCTATACTTTCCACCGTGTTGATCAACACTGGCCATTGTTCTTTAAATATACGTGTCAGCAAAATTAGCAACGTATCTGGTATAACATCATCAGCCAAGAACATGCCCTCAGCATCTTGAGGCTGATTCATTCTTTCGACCCATCTAGCCACATTAGGCGCAACTTCTTTCATCAATGCACCTGGTGCAGGATCACGGTATAGATGAGCATACAAAGGCCCCATCAAACCAAAATCGCCTAAACATGGTTTGCTACCTAGTAGATAATCATTTTTAGAGAAATGTTTATCTAATAATGGCAACACATGATTTTCGTACCAACTTTCTATTGCAGGGATACTCTTGTCGGTAATACCTAACAGGGGCACAAAACCCTTAAATTTAGCGCCAATTTTCTTACCGAGAAAGGCACGGATAAACCTTGGCATATTCGGCACAATAACTTTTCCAAACTCTTCATAAATGAAAGGGAAATTGGCTTTATTCCAACGGTAATGCATAGCCGGTATAACCAGCCACTCATCTGCCCATGTTTCAAATAAGTAAGAAACTAGCTTCTGCTTAGCAGATTCAGGCGTGATCGAACGTTCTGGATGGCGTTGCTCAAGCGTATCAATAATCATTGCAGTGTCTTGCAAATACTCATCTTTAGGTGTTTTAAGCACAGGCACAAAACGGACGCCTGTGTTAGGTACAATAATACTTTTGTAAACCTTAAGCGAAGAAAACACCTCGTTATACGGCAATTTTTTAAATATTAAATAGGCTCTAGCCTTACCTGTATACAACGACATAGGAGCACCATAGAGCGTATATTCATTTGGCATAATTTAGTCGCCTTAGCTTGAGTAGTTTATTGACAGTGTTACAGTTTCTGACAGTGATTACCATGCTCAGATATTTTTCGACTTAATGAGCTAATTTAAAAAACCAATGCCATCAGTGGCAATAAAATAAAACACCTTGTCAATTAGTAAAAAGATGCACTATTTTTTAAGGCTTGCCTTAAATTCAATATGTGAGTACTTCCAAATTGATATGGTTTGAACAACCTAGCAATCTCACCCTACCTTTATATATTCTCGTTTTTGTAGGTGCAATGCTTTCGTGGTCCGGCATCGATGCTGCTGAGTAAAACCATCAGAATATTCATGATAGCTAGCCCTAATAAGCCACCAAAAACTGGCTCAAAGAATCTATCATTTCTGCATGTTTAGGATTGGCTTTGGGCACATCACAAGGCATTATTTCATCCAACATTGAAACATCATAATGCATATCAGATAATTGCTTTTCGTTTATTACTACATCAGCATGACAGACGTCAGCATCTAAGGACATTTCAAAAAAAGTATTTGGTCCTCTATTCGCCGCCATTAAATTTTTAACCCCTATTACAGGTATTGTTGTATCGGCCAATGAGTGAGCCACAAAAATGGGTAGATTAAGTAGTGCGCCCTGTTGAATTAAATATCGAACTGAAAAGATAACTTCGGTTAATTCAAATGCTGAAAAACGCGCAACACGTGGATATTTGTAAGGATTACGTCCTTGCGTTTCATATTCACCATCTAACATTTTAGCTAACCACTGGATCCCCCAAATATTAGCCATAGCCTCTACATTTGAGTCTAACGCCAGCGCCCCAGAAAATAACATCAACCCGCTAACCGTTTTTGGGTTTTGTAGAATATACTCGGTAGCTAGTACGCCACCTGTTGAAAAACCTCCTACATAACGCTGAGCACCTAAACTAGATGAATACTCAATGACTTCTGATACATGCGCTCGCCAGCGATCCGCCAGTTCTGTGTCTTGCATATCTTTATCAGCTTGTTTTTTACCATGACCAGGCATGAGTGCAACAATCACATTATTACCTTGCTGGTATATGGATTGCGCAATAGAACGAAGAAAAAAGGGCGAATCACTGAGTCCATGGAACAGCACCACTACTTTTTTAGTGACCTTATCATGATGCAAAATATAAGGCGCATTACCATCATTTTTTAAGCGTGTAGAACAGACCCTGAAGACGTTTCTTTCAGGTGTTTGACAGCCACGAGTAGTCCCAAGTTGTCTCTTATAAATAACATCAAATCTATCAAAATCAAGTTCAATAGACTCAGACGATACATTAAGAGAGTACATACTG
>OOGD01000019.1_pt1 | contig 41016 bp, 24 predicted proteins | sample 1670381 | NCBI WGS metagenome assembly OOGD01 (sample SAMEA98146918, study PRJEB22522) | marine metagenome | biome: marine biome; feature: marine water body; material: sea ice | place: Arctic Ocean | collected 14-Sep-2015 | depth 1.3 m | reverse complement strand
CTGTAATCAAGCAAGCGGCTATTGCCATCATCATCAGCTTGCTCTGGGTAAGTATGCGGTATAAATAGGGTAAATGAACTGCCTTTACCTACCCCACTCTCTAAAATAATTTCACCCGCAAGTAAATGCGCAATTTCTCGACTAATTGATAACCCTAATCCTGTGCCGCCATACTTTCGACTGGTGCTCCCATCAGCTTGTTGGAATGCCTCAAAAATAACTTGATGTTTATCAGCAGGAATACCGATACCGCTGTCAGTCACGCTAAAGGCTACAACAGTAGATGCTTCATTTAAATGCCTATTATTTTGTGTCCAACCTGTTTTTGCGTGATAAATACTCAGGGTCACCTGACCTTTATTAGTAAATTTAATTGCATTAGAAATGAAGTTTTTAATCACTTGTTGTAGGCGTTTTTCATCGGTCAATATTGTTTTAGGTAGTGACGGATCGAGCTCAGTTTCAAATGTAATCCCTTTATTTTCAGCCATCTGATTGAAACCACGCGCAGCCCAATTTTGAATGCGCTGTAGGAAAATATCTCCCACCTGAACTAACATTTTTCCAGCTTCAATTTTGGCCAAGTCAAGAATTTCATTTATTAATTCCAACAATTCAATACCAGAATCATGAATTGTTGCCATTTTTTCTACTTGCTTATCGGTAAAGTTTTTATCTATATTTTTTCGTAAACCATCAGACAACACCATTAAGCTATTCAGTGGTGTTCTTAATTCATGGGACATATTAGCTAAAAATTCAGACTTATATTTCGATGAAATAGCCAGCTGTTGTGCTTTTTCTTCGAGTTGTATCTTGGCACTTTCAACTTCGTGTTTTTGGTCCGCTAATACACGTGACTTTTCTTCTAACTCTTCATTTGTTTGTTGTAGCTCTTCTTGTTTATTTTTTAGTTTTGCTTCTGAGTCTTGTAAGTTTTTCGCTTGTGTTTCAAGTTTCACATTACTGTTCTTCAACTCTTCCTGTTGTTTTTGTAGTTCTTCAGATAATGATTGAGATTCAGTTAGTAAACTCTCTGTTTGTGCACTGGCAACCACCGCATTGGCGACAATTCCTAGGCTTTCCATTAGCTGATCAAGAAAGTTAAGGCTAATTTCAGTGAAAGGTGAAAATGAGCCTAATTCCAGCACCCCTAATAGTTCATTTTCGAATACGACCGGCAATACCACTACTGTTAATGGTTGGGCATTACCTAGTCCTGAGCTTACTTGAATATAATCACCTGGTATATTGTGTACCAGAATACGCTTCTTTTCGAGAGCCGCTTGTCCTACCAATCCTTGGCCAATCTCAAAGCGGTTGGCAACTGATTTTCGTTCGTGAAAAGCATAGCTAGCCAACATGTACAACATTGGCTTATCGATGTCTTTATTAAAGTTGCTCTCTAAAGCATAGAACACACCATGTTGCACATTTAGCACTGTACATACTTTGGTAATTACTACATCGGCCAGAGCCTGCAAGTTGCTATTACCTTGCATCAAACGAACAAAATAAGATAAATTACTTTTTAACCAATCTTGTTCATTGTTGATATCCGACGTTTCTTTCAATGTCAGGATCATTTGGTTCAAACCGTTTTTTAATGTCTCTACTTCACCTTTTGCCGCGACATCAATACTGCCGGTAAGGTTACCTTGAGTAACATCGGTTACTACCGTTAAAATTGCACGTATTTGACGAGTCAGGTTGTCCGCCAGCTCATTTACATTATCCGTAAGATTTCGCCATATACCTTGGGCTTCTGGTACATCGGCTTGACCACCAAGTTTACCCTCATCACCGACCTCTTTAGCAACATAAGTCACCTGATTAGCAAACAATGACAAGGTGTCAGTCATTGAATTGATGGTATTTTTTAATTCCAGTACCTCACCTTGTGCCTCCACTGTAATTTTCTGTTCCAGATCACCTTTTGCCACAGCAGAAGTGACTCGAGAGATATCTCTTACTTGATCAGTAAGGTTGTTGGCTAAGCGGTTTACATTGCGGGTTAAGTCACCCCAGGCGCCGGTCACACCAGCTACTTCTGCCTGGCCACCTAAAATACCATCCGTACCTACTTCTTGAGCAACACGTGTTACCTCAGAGGCAAATTGGGTTAATCTGTCGACCATAGTATTGAGGGTATCTTTTAATTCTAGGATCTCACCCTTAGCATCAACAGTAATTTTTTGGCCTAAGTCTCCGTTGGCTACAGCGGTAGCTACAGAAGCGATATTACGCACTTGATTGGTCAAATTATCTGCCATGCCATTAACGTTATTGGTTAAGTCTTGCCAAGCACCCGACACGTTTTTAACTTCAGCTTTACCACCAAGTATGCCGTCAGTTCCTACTTCTTGGGCGACGCGGGTTACTTCTGAAGCAAACTGAGTCAGTTTATCTACCATGATATTAATAGTATTTTTTAATTCAAGAATTTCACCTTTAGCATCAACGGTGATTTTTTGACCTAAATCCCCGTTGGCGACGGCTGTAGCGACTGTGGCAATGTTACGCACTTGATTGGTCAAATTATCTGCCATGCCGTTTACATTATTGGTTAGGTCTTGCCATACACCGGCTACGTCTTGAACTTCAGCTTTACCGCCTAAGATACCTTCAGTTCCTACTTGCTGAGCTACTCGGGTCACTTCTGATGAGAACTGAGTGAGCTTTTCTACCATAGTGTTTATAGTATCTTTTAGTTCAGCTACTTCCCCTTTGGCTTTAACAGTGATCCGTTGTGATAAATCGCCTTCTGCCACTGCTTTGGCAACAGTAGCGATGTTACGTACTTGGCTAGTTAAATTATCAGCCATACCGTTTACGTTGTTGGTCAGGTCTTGCCATGTCCCCCCTACCCCAACAACATTTGCTTTACCTCCTAATACCCCCTCTGTACCTACTTCTCTGGCAACACGTGTGACCTCAGATGAGAACTGTGTCAATTTTTCGACCATAGTATTAATCGTACTTTTAAGCTCTAAGACTTCGCCTTTAGCTTCTACTGTAATACTTTGCGACAAGTCACCATTGGCCACGGCTGTTGCTACTGTAGCGATATTGCGCACTTGGTTGGTCAAATTGTCCGCCATACCGTTTACGTTATTGGTCAATTCTTGCCAAACGCCCGCCACATTTTCTACATTGGCTTTTCCTCCTAGTACGCCATCAGTACCTACTTCTTGTGCAACTCTTGTGACTTCACTAGAGAATTTTTTAAGCTTTTCTACCATGTTGTTTAAAGTATTTTTTAATTCTAGAACTTCTCCTTTTACCTCAACGGTAATTTTCTGGCTTAAATCACCGTTTGCTACCGCCGTTGCGACTGTAGCGATATTACGAACTTGCCCAGTTAGATTAGCGGCCATACCATTTACATTGTTAGTTAAATCTTGCCATACACCGGCTACATCAGGTACTTGAGCCTGTCCACCCAACTGCCCATCTGTTCCTACCTCACGAGCAACTCGGGTTACCTCAGAGGAAAACTGAGTCAATCTATCAACCATAGTATTGATGGTGTCTTTTAACTCGAGTACTTCACCTTGAGCATCTACAGTGATTTTTTGTGAAAGGTCACCGTTCGCTACTGCAGTCGCCACTGTTGCTATGTTTCGTACTTGCCCTGTTAAATTATCTGCCATGCCATTAACGTTGTTCGTTAAATCTTGCCAAACACCAGCGACACCTCTTACTTCGGCTTTTCCACCTAACTTTCCTTCAGTACCTACTTCTCGAGCAACTCGGGTGACTTCAGAAGAAAATTGGGTCAGACTATCTACCATGGTATTGATGGTTGTCTTAAGCTCTGACACTTCGCCTTTAGCATCTACCGTGACCTTTCGACTTAAATCTCCGTAAGCAACAGCGGTGGCCACTGTTGCAATATTTCGCACTTGGCTGGTTAAATTATCAGCCATATTATTTACATTATTGGTTAGATCTTGCCACACGCCCGCTACATCAGGCACTTTAGCCTTACCACCTAACTGCCCATCTGTGCCTACCTCACGGGCAACACGGGTCACTTCGGAAGAAAACTGAGTTAATCTGTCAACCATAGTATTGATGGTGTCTTTCAACTCTAACATTTCACCTTGAGCATCAACGGTTATCTTTCTACTCAAATCGCCATTTGCTACCGCTGTTGCCACAGTAGCAATGTTGCGTACTTGAGAAGTGAGGTTATAAGCCATGCCGTTAACATTATTGGTCAGTTCTTGCCATACGCCTGAAACATCTCGCACATCAGCACTTCCACCTAACTTACCAGCAGTGCCCACATCACGCGCTACTCTTGTGACTTCAGACGAAAACTGGGTTAACCTTTCTACCATAGTATTCAACGTTTCTTTCAGTTGCAGCACTTCACCTTTGGCTTCCACTGTAATACGTTGTGATAAGTCGCCATTGGCGACCGCTGTAGCGACGGTCGCGATATTACGAACTTGGCCAGTCAAATTATCAGCCATACCATTTACACTATTGGTTAGCTCTAACCACACCCCAGATACACCTCTAATTCTGGCTTGCCCTCCTAAAATACCGTCGGTTCCTACTTCTAGTGATACTCTTGTGACTTCTGAAGAAAATGAATTAAGTAAGTTAATCATTTGATTGGTGATTTTAGCGACCCTTAAAAACTCACCTTTTAATGGGCGACCTTCAATTTCTAGGGCCATTGGTTCGGTTAGATCACCTTTAGCAATAGCAGCCACTATTCGGCCAAACTCACCGACAGGCTCGGCCATGCCGTCTATGGTGCTATTGTAAGCGTTAACGGTTTCAGCCCAGTGACCTGTTGCCCCATTAATTGATACTCGTTGGCTCAGTTTGCCTTCTCTACTTACCGCTTTGCCTACTCTACTAAACTCTTTAAGTAACAGTTGATTCAATTCAATAGACTCGTTCAGTGCCCTAGCAATTTCGCCAGCAATACCCGTTTGATTATCTGGCAAACGGGTGGAAAAGCTACCGTTGCGGTAGGCCCTCAACACCTTAAGTAGTCCCTTATGATCTATCACATTAGATTCATCTTTCCATGCCTGCAATGCTTTGAGGATGTCTTGTGAACTTAACTCTTTTACATTCATATGCAGATTCTCAATGTGCTGTTTAAAAATATTTGTCGCTCAGTCGATAGACGTGCTGATGACTAAAAAAAGATTTGTGCGTTTAAGCACATAAAACCTTCAATAAAACATTTAATGCTAAACTCTAAACTACTTGAGTCTAAATTTTTTTGAATGTAAGCATTAGCACCAAGAGATATACATTCGTGATAATCACGTTGTGAATTAGAACCAGACATCATAATAATTGGAATACTCATGGTTCTATCTTCTTGACGTAACGAAGCTAATATTTCCTTACCATTGGCACCTGGCAAGCCAATATCCAAAATCAATAAATCTGGTAACTTAGTCCTATTTAAATCATTCATCCATGTCAATAAATCAGAGCCTATGACGATATTACGGTATTCTCCTTGATACTTAATTTTCTTTAAAATTCTCGCCATTACTCTAATATCACAGTCATCATCCTCACCATGGAGAATGAAAAAGTGACGATTGTTAACTATCATAAAATCCTCCAGTTAAAACGGAAGTGTGACTGTGAAAGAGGCTCCTTCACCGACCTTAGATTTTGCTCGAATAGAGCCTTTATGTTGTTCAACGACAGTCTTACATATAGACAAACCGATGCCGCTTCCTTCGAATTGATCTTTGGTAACTAAGCGAGTGAAAGGGTCAAAAATTTTATTTGTATTCGCCTGATCAAAACCAATACCGTTATCAGTGATTGTGATGATGTGATGTTGATCCACCTCTGAATATAGGATAAAGATCAGTGGCTGTTGTTTATCGTTGTATTTACAGGCATTACTAATTAAGTTTTGCAGTAAATGGGTCAACAATGATTTATCACCTTTAATCGATGGGAAATCATCTCGCTTTATCTTTATGTTTTTGGACTCTATGGTGGGCGTCATAATATTGATAACGTAATCTAAAATATTATTGATATTTACATCACCCATTTGTTTTTTTTCAGATGTCACTCGCGAATAGGTAATCACATCGTCGATTAACTCGGTTAAGATATCCGTGCTTTTTTGAATGCCCTGCATTTCTTGTATTATTGCTTTATTATCTTTGCTTTCGATGGCTTCTTGTAAGAAAACCAGATAATTTTGAATGTGTCTTATAGGTGCTTTCATGTCGTGCGAAACAATGTGGGCAAACTTTTCAAGAAGATTGTTAGAACGTTCCAACTCAACTGCCTGGGCCTGAAGTGTGTTTTCCACTGCTTTTTGAGTGGAAAAGTCGATAGTAATACCTATTAACTTTGTTTGTTGGCGCTGCTCATCTAGCTGAAACTCACCTTTACATATCATCCAAAAAACCTCTCCATCAGCTGATATAAAAGACAAAACCTCTTCAACTTTTAATCCGCTAAGCTGTGTTTTTGAAAACTTAAGCTTAAATTCCTTGGCATGTGGCCCCAAAAGATCATCAAGGTTGGGGCGATTATCGCCATACCCCAGTTTTTGATAAAATAAAGGTGAAAAGTAAAGTTCATCCGTTTCTAATATCCATTCAAAATAACCGTCAGACACAGCATTTAAGGTATTGTTGAATCGGATTTGGGATCTTTCTAAGGCTTTTTTTGTGGCATGTAATTTAGACACATTAGCAAAGGTAATTACCACACCCTTGTTAGTAAAATCTTCGGCGCCTTTTACATTTGATGTGTGTGCATTAATACGCACCAGATAAAACAATCCACTCTCATCTTTTACTTCTTTTTCAATTAGTTCACCACCATGAAAAATTTTATATACATCGCCCTGTATTTCTTGGACCACACATCCTTTAGCCGCGATAAAAGGCCTACCAAAATCACTTGCAACAAGGCTAAAGAGTTGACCTGCCATAGGTGAAAATTTACGAATTTTAAGATCTGCATCTAAAAATAAAATGCCTAAATTTGATTCGTCAATAATGCTGAGTTCATCTGATATAAGTTCTTCACGCTCCCGCTCTTTTTGTTGAAATTCAGCATTAACCGATAATAATTCCTCGTTGATCAACTGCATCTCTTCCTTGGAGCTTTGTAACTCTTCGTTAGAAGACATCAATTCTTCATTGGCGGCCTGCAATTTTTCATTACTGGTTTCCAATTCTTCAATAGTTGTTTGTAGACATTCTAGGGTAAATACCAGTTTCTCTTCAGATTCCTTAATCTTGATGTTCACGTTGGGCGTCATTTGATTCGGAATACTTAAATCAAGCATCCCAGATGCTTTGGTATTATCGGTGTGAGTAGCAGCTGCCTCAGATAAAGAAATGATAATGTAATCCGAATCACTTGAGGCCTCAGATAATACACTCATCGAAACATCAACTGCTTCGCAGTTATTAAAACCCTTTATTGCTTTGGCTTTAATAGGTTTTTGGTGTTTCACAATGCTGTGCAACATCTGGGACAGTACAAATTTTGCCTTATCGTCCACCATAGAGGTGATGATTAATGATGCAGCACCAATGTTAAGTGTCAGATATTTTCCGGCGTCACCGAACACATGCAATATATGACCTTTTGTGTCTACCAAAACACTTGTTGGCACATATCTTTGTAACAACATCTCCAGTGCTTTTTTACTTTTAACACTGTTTTTGGGGGTATCTACCGCACTTCTAGGAAAAGGCATGTTTGCTGCTGAGCTATTACGCAATAACGCTGATAATCCATTGGGTCTCAGTGTGTTCCGAACTTTACAAAATAGAAGGTTTACCACATCAACTTTCTCAAAGTCGCTTACGTGTGAACCAATCGTTTCACTAGGACCTATGAATAATAGCCCTTTTTCCATCAGCGAAAATGACAATAAGCTCAGCACTTTTTTTTGGGCTGCAGCATTCAAATATATCAACAGATTGCGACAAGAAACAAAATGGATCCGTGTGAAAGCTGGATCTTTCAAAAGGTTATGTTGGACGAACACAATTGTCTTACGGATTTTAGGCAAGATCTGATATTGCCCTGAAAGCAATGGTGTAAAAAATCGAGCTCTATACTCAAGACTCACAAACTGTATGGCCTCTTCATCATAAACTCCCGCCGCGGCATGATGTATAGACTTTTGATGAATATCAGTAGCAAATATTTTAAACGGTTTATTACCATGAGGGTCCTTGCCCATGATATCTGCGAACATCATGGCCATGCTATAAGCTTCTTGCCCAGAAGCACAGGCTGAAACCCAAATTCTAATTTCTGGCTCATCCTTAAACTGCGCAAGTAAATTAGGTATCAATATTCTGACAGAATCATAGGCATCAGGGTCGCGAAAAAACTGAGTAATACCAATTAATAAATCATAATATAACGCTTCTAATTCATCATTATTAGATAGCAAAATACTGATGTAATTTTTTAATGAGGCTGAGTTTTGATAATATATTCTGCGTTCCAGGCGTCGAGTGATCATTGAAGGTTTGTACTGCGAGAAATCAAGGTCAAAGCGGCTATTTAATAAAATTAATATTTCATAAAACTCGCTGACCTTTGCGTCTAGATTCCCCAAACCAAATTGCTGATTTTCTCTAGTTGTGTGTTTAGAATCTTCAACCAGCGCAATGGGTAGTTTACTTGCATATAAACTAACATCACTTTCAGCTGAGGCATTCTTGGATACTGTTGGTTGTTTTGATGTGACAGCAACGTCAGGCTCAATTTGTTGACCATCTTTTTCTTTATTATCGGAGGTGTTATTTACTTTCATTTAAGACCTGCCAAGCATTATGTAGATGTTTCAATTTTTGTGTTACTTCAGATAGTTTAAAACTTTGATTACTGTTTGATACATCTTCTTTTATGAGGCTTTCGAGAGGCTTGATAAGATCTTTTTGCAGAGAATTCAATTGTTTCTCTATACCCTTAACAGCATTAATGCGCTGGGCTTGGCGCACGATAAAACCTACTTTACGATATACAGTTTCAGGTTCGACAGGTTTAAGCAAAAAGTCCACAGCACCAAGTTTATAGGCTTTTAATGTTTCATTTTCACTGAAGACCTTACCGGTGATCATAATGACAGGAATTTGCGAATGAGCTGGCGCATTACATAACGTTTTTAAAAATTCAAAACCGTCCATATCAGGCATACTGACATCTAATAAAATACAATCAATTGACTGTTTTAACATGATCAACAATGCCTCTTTTGCAGAGGTTGCTTTTATAATATGCGCGTCAATATCGCTTAACACATCTTCTAACGCAATGAGGCTAGATATTTGATCATCTACCGCAAGTATTCTTATCGAGTGCATAGATACCCTTGTATCTAGTTGCTATTGAAAATCGTAAACATCTGATAATTAGCAAGTATTGATAAATCATGGTTGACACTCACAAAGGCTAAATAAGCTTGAATACAACCCCGCACTTACTAAATATGGCAGTAGTAGCCTCATTATTATTAACATTTTGAAACCATTGCAAAGTAATAACTCATAAACAAATAAACTTGCCTACATTATAAATAAGCCAGTGCTCAACTGTAACTCTCAAAAAATAAGGGCTATTTATTGTTGCTAACCGTGACCCTAAACTTTGTGCTATAAATTACTAACTTACATATACTTTATGCGAATTATCAGAATGGTAAATAGGTAAAAATACCTATTTTAGATGTAAATATTTAACTATTTCTAGAATGTTTAAGCAGAATTTAAAGACATTTTATTTGAATACAGATAAGAAAGTCATGCACCAGTACAAATCAAGTCAAAATTCTTAGTCTCTCGCACATTGGGTGATAAATGATGTTCACTCATGAGTCTGAGCGTAACTTTGATTGAATGGTTGTGGTTGAATGGTTGTGGTTGAGTGTTTAGCTTGAATTACTCTCGTATTATTAGGGTTGATTACATATTTGTGCCAATTACATTTACCATCAGCAATGACATAACCTTCGCTTTTATTACTAACGAATAAAAGATGACAAGCTTTACAAAATCTCACTTGTGATACTGGGTACATATATCATGACAAGAAGTTGATAAAAAGTATGTTTTCGGTTTGGGATAGGTTTACCTGACAGCATACAATTTGCTGCCTGTAGATAAGAGGTTTTAGGTTTCAACTTCTTAATATTTAATAACACTACTACGTTATCAAAAAGTAGGCTTAATTTTCCATTGATAATCCGTTGAGTTGTATTTTTTAAATTTATTCCAAAGCGCTTGACTTAAAGTGTGTCACTCAGCACTTTGCACTGGAAAATGTTCTTTCCAGTGCAAAGCAATCTGCTCTCTTGTACAACACCAGACTTGATCGTGGCTTTGCACGTACTCAATGAATCGTTGCAAGGCAGCCATGCGTGCCGGCCTTCCAATGATTCGGCAATGTAGACCAATAGACAACATTTTTGGCGCCGTTTCACCTTCAGCGTATAACACATCAAATGCGTCTTTCAGATACTGAAAAAACTGTTCGCCACTATTAAAACCTTGAGTTGTGGCAAAACGCATATCGTTGGTATCTAGTGTATAAGGGATCATCAATAATGGTTTAATGTATTGTGTATCGTAATAAGGTAAGTCATCCGCATAAGAGTCGGCACAGTATAAAATGTCATCTCGTTCTGCTATTAACTTGAGCGTGTTAGGACTTGTTCTGCCAGTGTACCATCCATTGGGTTTGCTGCCAGTGATCGCTTGATGTAACTGTATGGATGCATTGATCATTTTTCTTTCTTGATCCTCGGGCATATCTTGAAATGGGATCCAACGCATTGCATGGCTGGCTATTTCCCAGTTTGCTTCCTTCATAGCAGCTACCGCTTCTGGATTGCGTTGTAATGCCATCGTTACACCAAATACAGTGACGGGTAATTGATAACGAACAAACAGATTATGCAGACGCCAAAATCCAGCACGGCTACCATATTCATACATCGACTCCATACTCAAATGTCTGTCTGAATATGCTTGTGCACCAATAATCTCAGATAAAAAAGTTTCAGATTGGTCATCCCCATGCAAAACACAATTTTCGCCACCTTCTTCGTAATTAAGCACAAATTGTACGGCTATCTTAGCTTGATTTGGCCACTTGGGATGGGGAGGATATTGACCGTAACCGATTAGATCCCTTGGGTATGCATGTTTCATCGAGTTCCTTTATTGAAATTCTGTCGGAACAGATAAACTGCAGCCGGTTAATATTAATTTCACCAAGTTATTGGTAGCTTCAGCAAAGTCTGTTTGAGTCATCGGTTTACCTCTAAGTTCATTTATTTGTATAGAAAAATCTGCATAATGTTGTGATGTTGCCCAAATATTGAATAATAAATAGTGAGGATCAGTTACAGCTAACTTACCTTGCTCAATCCATTGTTTAATAACCGCCACCCGTCCTGCCATCCAAGAGGCATGTTGGTCTTTAAAAAATTCGGTTAAATTAGGTGCACCATTGATAATTTCTAATGCAAACATTTTGGATGCGTTGGGGCGACATCGGGAAATTTCCATTTTATCAGCAATATAATGCGCCAAAACTTCTGCTGGATCATCGCTAGCCGTTGCTTCATCAAACCGACTATTCCATAACCGCAAAATATCCTCTAACAAAGCTAAATATAAAAACTCTTTGGATTTAAAATAATAAAGCACATTGGTTTTGGGTAGCTCGGCTCTGTCAGCTATTTGCTGAACGCGTGCGCCTTTAAAGCCATGCAGAGCGAACTCCTTCTCCGCAGCATCTAATATTTTGCTTCGATTAAGTTCTCCAATACTGATTTCTTTGTAATTTTTACTTGCACACATTTACTATTTTATTTCCATTTTAAAATCTTTATGGGCCTCATTTAACATCACAAAAATATCACCCAATCTGATTGATTGCTAGAATCATAATGCTGTTAGATATAAATTACTGTCAAACCAATAATCGGCATTTATATTGCTTCTAAATTTGGTCGATGCGTAACCTTTAAAATTATCAGTACATATCAATCCAGCCATAATATAATTTTTGATAAGTATTTTATGGAAACAGAAAAAATTGATGTTAAAGTTGACCATTTGGTCTAGTATAAATCAAATTTAATATCATTAGTCGGGCTACTGTCAATCTTCAGTATTGCTAACGGAGCGCAACATGATTAGCTTTTTGCTAAACAACAAAAAAATGTCTATTGCTCAAGCTAGAGCTGACTTGACTTTACTTGAATATTTGCGTGAACAACAAAATTTAACAGGCACTAAAGAAGGCTGTGCATCGGGTGATTGTGGTGCTTGCACTGTAGTTTTAGCAGAAGTGGATGACAATAACCGTGCAATTCATAACCAATTTGCGAATGACCTTGAGAATAAACTTGAGTATAGAACCATCAATAGTTGTGTGACATTTTTATCTGCATTACATGGCAAACAATTGATAACCGTAGAACATTTACCAGATGGAAAAGATTTACACCCCGTGCAGCAGAGCATGATTGACCATCATGGTTCACAATGTGGTTTTTGCACACCGGGATTTATTATGTCAATGTTTGCTTTATACCATCAGGCAGAGCTGCCAGACAGAGAAGCCGTTATTCAAGCACTTTCAGGCAATCTATGCCGCTGTACAGGTTATCGCCCCATCATTGATGCCACATTGAGTGTTTGCCAAAACAAGCGGTCTGATAAGTTTAAAAAAACAGAAATCGAGATAGTTAAACGTTTAAACGATATAAATGACTCTGTTATTAGCACAAACAATTTATTAATACCTACATCAAGACAAGCACTGGCGGCTGCCAAAGCCCAATACCCTGATGCTAATGTATTCGCCGGTAGTACTGACTTAGCGCTGCAGGTCACGCAACAGCTGAAATCCTTCGATAAACTCATTGCCTTAAGCGCGATGCCAGACTTGAACCAACTTGTTGAACAAGATCATGGATTATTAATTGGTGCTGCCCTGCCCTTTGGTAAAATTGAGGCGAGCTTATTAACACATTTTCCTCAGCTATCTGAGCTGTTATGGCGCTTTGCTGCTACGCCTATTCGTAATCAAGCCAGTTTAGGTGGAAATGTTGCTAATGGTTCGCCAATAGGTGATATGCCACCTGCATTGTTAGCGCTTAATGCGGTTATTCATTTGGACGATGGCAAGCAAAGAAGAAAAGTAGTGGCAAGTGAATTCTTTTTGGATTATCGCAAGACAGCTTTGAAGACATCGGAATGGATAGAAGCGATTTTTATTCCTTTCATTCATCGCAGCAACCTAGTCCGGGCATATAAAGTATCTAAACGTTATGAAGATGATATTTCGGCAGTATGTGCGGTATTCAATTTACACGTCATTGATGGAAAGATACACCATATCGATTCTGGTTTTGGTGGTGTCGCTGCAATCCCAGCAACTGTGTTAGAGCTCAATACTCAACTTCAAGGTAAAACATGGTCCAGCAGCGAAGCCTTTGATATTGGCAAAGAAATTCTCAAACAAGCATTTACTCCACTAGATGATGTGCGTGCCAGCAAAACCTATCGCATTGCTATGTTAATCAATTTATGGAAACGTTTCTGGTTAGAAACAAACCACAGTTCCCAACAGATTGAAACTCGTGTGGTTCATATTCCCTCTTTAAATGATGAGTCAACTGGGAAGCATCGTCATGCGTAAACTGATTGACCAACCTATATTTGATACTGCACCTCAAGGAGCAGCTGGCAAGTCTCACAAGCATGAAAGTGCTGAGCGTCATGTCAGCGGTCAAGCTCGTTATATAGACGATATGCCAGAAGCAGCAAACATCCACCATGTTGCAGTAGGTGTAAGTTCGGAAACTACGGGAATAATCACATCCATTGATTTGTCACGAGTGAAAGCCAGTGAAGGCGTAATAGACGTGATCACTGTAGATGACATTGCTGGTCATAAAGATATAGGGCCAGTGTTTCCAGGAGATCCCTTGTTAGCTGGTACAAATATTTTATATCATAGTCAACCTATCTTCGCGGTCTTAGCAACCAGTGTAAACCTAGCTCGCCAAGCAACATTAAAAGCACACATTGTGATTACACCGACTCAAGCTTGTTTGTCTGTTGAGCAAGCCAAAGAGCAAGAAAACTTTGTGCGACCACCACACTTTATGCGCCGCGGCGATTTTCAACAAAGTTATGACCAAAGCCCCATTCATATTGAAGGCGAAATGATTATTGGTGGCCAAGAACATATGTATCTTGAAGGTCAGATATCTATGGCTATTCCTGAAGAAGAGGACCGAATGTTAGTCTACTCTTCAAGCCAACATCCCAGTGAAGTTCAGAAACTTATTGCCGAAGTATTAGATATAAAACTACATAAAGTAGTGGTCGATATGCGCCGCATGGGTGGAGGTTTTGGCGGTAAAGAAACACAGGCTGCTCAGTGGGCTTGTTTAGCAGCAATATTTGCTAGCCGCAATAAAGTAGCCGTCAAACTTCGACTGCCGCGCATGTTAGATATGATGGCAACGGGTAAGCGTCATCCATTCGAAAACCGATTTAAAGTAGCCACAGATAATCAAGGCTTGATCCAAGCAACACACATCGAAATAAACGGTAATTGTGGGCACTCACCCGACTTGTCAGATGCAATAGTAGACCGGGCAATGTTTCATGCAGACAATGGTTATTTTTTAGCCGATTGTTCTATTGAAGGACACAGATGTCGAACCAATCAAGTGTCACATACCGCTTTCCGTGGCTTTGGTGGTCCCCAAGGTATGATAGTGGCAGAAGCTATGATGGATGCAATCGCCCGTAAATTAGGCAAAGATCCTCTCGCCATACGTAAACTCAATCTATATGGCAAAGACACCAGAAACACCACTCAATATGGAATGCAGGTCGAACACAATTTGTTAGCTGATCTGATTGATAAATTAGAAATTTCAAGCGATTACCAACTGCGCCGCAAACAAATGACTGTATTTAACAAAAATAGCCCTATCATTAAAAAAGGCTTGGCGTTAACCCCTGTTAAATTTGGTATTTCATTTACCGCTAAACACCTTAATCAAGCTGGTGCTTTACTGCATATCTATACCGACGGGAGCATACAAATAAACCATGGAGGGACTGAAATGGGGCAAGGCTTACATACCAAAATTGGTCAAATAGTGGCTAATGAATTTGGGGTGCCTTTATCACATATTGAAGTCACTTCGACACGAACTGACAAAGTACCTAATACTTCTCCTACTGCAGCATCAAGCGGCACAGACTTGAATGGTAAGGCGGCGCAAAATGCCTGTTTAATTATCAAACAACGCTTGGCCGAGTTTTTTGCCAAACAAGTCAATGCGAATGTTAATCAAGCAAAACAAGCAAAGTTTACTCACCAACAAGTCAATATAGGTGAACACAGTATTGCTTTTAGTGACTTGATCCAACAAGCCTATATGGACCGCATTTCGTTATCAGCATCAGGCTTTTACAAAACACCCAAGCTTAAATACGACCGAGCATCAGGTAACGGTAGACCGTTTTTTTATTTTGCATATGGTGCAAGTTGTTCAGAAGTATCCATTGATACGTTAACGGGTGAATACAAAGTCGACCGAGTAGATATATTACATGATGTAGGCAGAAGCCTTAATCCTGTTATTGATATTGGCCAAATTGAAGGTGGCTTTATCCAAGGCATGGGCTGGTTAACCACTGAAGAACTGTTATGGGACGATAACGGTAAACTTATCAGCAACAACCCCGCAACCTACAAAATTCCAGCAATTGGTGACACACCGGAAATTTTTAATGTCGATTTATACCCTAGGGCAAACGATGAAGACAGCATCTATCATTCAAAAGCGGTGGGAGAACCCCCGTTGATGTTGGCTAACTCGGTTTGGTGTGCATTAAAAGATGCGGTATCTAGCATCACTGATTACCAAATTGACCCTGTACTACATACCCCTGCAACCCCAGAAAAAGTCTATAACGCGGTTGAACAAGCACAGACATGGCTGGAGGAACAAGCATGAGTCTACCCATAAAAACATGGTTTGACGCTCTACACCAATGCCAGCAACAAGGCAAAAGTTATGTGTTAGTTACATTACTCGCCACGGCAGGCTCTACTCCCCGAAATGGTGGTACAAAAATGTTGGTATGTGACGATAGCGCCTTTGACACGATAGGGGGTGGGCATCTTGAATTTGAAGTGATTAAACAAGCGCGTAACTTGCTAATGGATAGCACCACAACGCAAAAAGTTGAACATTATCCCCTTTCAAGTAAATTAGGCCAGTGTTGCGGTGGTGCTACCAACGTATTGTTTGAAGCGTTCACTGAACATACTCAGCACATTGCTATTTACGGCGCAGGTCATGTATCTAGAGCATTGGTGCCTATTTTGGCGCAGCTACCGTTGCAAATAAGCTGGATAGACAATCGCCAACAGATGCTTGATGACATCGCCCTGCAAACTGTGCCAAGTAACGTGAAATTAATGATAAGCGAAATGCCAGCTGATACCATTTCCAGTCTAGCTAGCAAGTCTTGGGTCATTGTCATGACTCACAGCCACCAATTAGACTTTGACATCATCGAAGCCGCTCTACGCCGAAAAGATATGGCCTTTGTTGGCATGATAGGTTCAAATACTAAAGCGAGGCGCTTTAGAACTCGATTGGCACACCGAGAATTTCAGCAGCAAGATATTCAGCGACTGGTTTCTCCTGTAGGTGTGTTAAATATTCCGGGAAAAAGACCCATTGAAGTAGCCGTATCCATGGCAGCACAGTTAATTCAGCTGTTAGAACCTGAAAAGGCCACAAAATCTCAACAAAAACAGGCATGGCGAGATAATCAACAACTTATTCAATCTTTGGTAACAACTAAATGAGTCAACAAAATATCTTGTCGTTGCAGGCTTTAAATAACTTCACCAATAAAGAAGCTGAACAATGGTTTAGCCAATGTTGCGCCGCACCTAAATGGTCTAAAGGCATGGCTAAAGCCCTACCTTTGACAGATTTTGATAGTCTTGTAAAAGCAGCAAAACAAATATGGCAACAGTGTTCTACGCCAGACTTTTTAACTGCCTTTGAAGCTCATCCAATGATAGGCGACGTAAATAGCTTACGTAAAAAGTACGCAGCTACTAAGAATATGGCTAGCAACGAACAACAAGGTGCTAACGATGCAGACGATAAAACGCTCCATGATTTAGCCTTAGCCAATCATAATTATTTAAATAAACATGGTTTTATCTTTATTATTTGTGCCAGTGGGTTAAGCGCAAAAACGATGCTGGATGCCTTGATGTCACGCTTACAAAATGATACCGCAACAGAAATTACACTTGCCGCAGCAGAACAAATTAAAATCACCTTGTTAAGAGTAGAGAAGGGATTAGAAAATGAACTAGAAAAAGGAATACAAGCATCATGAGCATCAGTCTTTCGAGTCATGTATTAGATACTACGTTGGGTAAACCTGCTGCTAATATGGCATTAGCTTTAACCACTCTTGATGGGACAATTATTCAGGCACAAACTGATAAAGACGGGCGTTGTAATGAATGGCAAGATTACCATTTTCATGCAGGTGAATATTGTCTTCGTTTTTTTACGAAAGACTACTTATTGGCACACCACAGCAACGCTTTTTATCCCTTCGTAGATGTACATTTTGAGCTTACCGAGGATGGTGGGCATTACCATGTACCACTGCTTATTTCGCCTTTTGGTTTTAGTAGTTATCGTGGCAGTTAGTCTGGCATTTATTGCTGTAGTTGAAGACAGTTAGAGAGACCCCCCTTTTATGACGACTCAAGCTTATCGCGCATCGATATTACATTTCCCAACTCAAAGTAATAGTCCCAAACAGGACTATGTATACATTGAAGATGGGATTTTAGTTACGCGTAACAGTAAGATAGAATTTATTGGCGAGTACAATAATAATATAAATCAATATCTTAACGTTAATCTACATGATTATTCTGGTCAATTACTGTTACCTGGCTTTATTGATAGTCATTTACATTTTCCACAAACAGAAATGCTTGCCAGTTTTGGCGAACAGTTACTAGATTGGCTAACTGATTATACTTTTCCAGTAGAACGCAAGTTTGCTGACAGCCAATATGCCAGTCATATAGCTAAGATATTTATTAAACAATTACATCGCCATGGTACTACCACCGGCATGGTATATTCGTCGGTACACAAACAAGCAGCCGATGCCCTTTTTCAAGAAGCATCAAGTTACAACATGTTATTGATTGCTGGTAAAGTATGTATGGACAGGCACTGTCCAGATTGGCTTCAAGACACTCCAAAAAGTGCTCAACAAGACAGTGCCGATTTGATAGATAAATGGCATAACAATGGTCGATTAAAATATGCTATCACACCACGTTTTGCGCCTACCAGCAGTGCTAAACAATTGCACGCTTTAGGTGAATTGGCCCAACAATACCCAGATGTGTTTATTCAAACACATTTATCTGAAAACCATAATGAAATAGCTTGGGTCAAAGAATTATTTCCAGAACGAAAAAATTATTTAGATGTTTATGATCATTATGGCTTACTTAGAAAAGGAACAGTGCTTGGTCACGGTATTCACCTTGAGCAAGCCGAATGGCAACGCTTACAAGAAACCCAAGCAAGCATTGCGTTTTGCCCTTCTTCAAACCTATTTTTGGGCAGTGGCCTATTTGATTTAGCCAAAGCCGAACAACACCATATTCCTGTTATGCTGGCGACGGATGTAGGTGGAGGTACCAGTTTTAGTATGTTAAAAACCATGGGGGAAGCTTACAAAATCTGTCAGCTTAAAGGTAACCAGATGGATCCCATGCATGGTTTGTACTTAATGACCCAAGGTGCAGCAGTGGGATTAGGTCTAGAAAACGAAATTGGTAACCTTAATCCTGGAACCGATGCAGACTTTGTTATTATCAATCCAGAATTTGATGAGCTCAGTGCGTTACGTTTTGAAAGTCACCGTACCCCGCAAGATATTATTTTTGCATTGAGTATGTTAGCCGATGATAGAGCCATTATGGCCACATATGTAGCGGGTAAAGCTGTCTACCAAGCCGATAAACAAATATTAAAAGGGTCACAATAATGTTGCTTGATTGGATTTCGTTATTTCTTCGTTGGTTTCATGTTGTTGCTGGTGTGGCGTGGATAGGCGCCTCGTTTTATTTTATTTGGCTAGACAATAACCTACGAACACCACCTGAATGGAAAAAACAAAAAGGTATCAAAGGCGATTTATGGGCCGTTCATGGTGGCGGCTTTTACGAAGTGGCTAAATACGAATATGGCCCTGAAGTCATACCTGAAAAACTACACTGGTTTAAGTGGGAAGCCTACACCACTTGGATCAGTGGTTTTTTATTGCTTGGCTTGGTTTATTATCACGGAGCGGCCATATACCTGATTGATAGTTCAGTGATGGATTTAACCCCTAGCCAAGCAATAGGTAGAGGTTTAGGGCTGATTTTTGGTGGATTATTTATTTATGAAGCCGCTTGTCGCAGCCCATTATCTAGATACCCAAAAGTATTTGGTATTATGGTGTTGATACTTCTTGCAGCGGCGAGTTATTTAGCCACTCATTGGTTTAGTGGTCGAGGAGCATTTATTCATGTAGGGGCTCTAATCGGAACCATCATGGCGGGTAATGTGTTCTTCAAAATCATGCCGGCTCAGCGACTCATGGTTGACGCGGTGACCAATAAAACAGAGATTGATCCTAGTTGGGGATTAGGTGCCAAATTACGCTCAGTGCACAACAACTATTTAACCCTGCCCTTACTATTTATTATGATCAGCAATCATTATCCTATGACTTATCAGCATGATAATGCATGGTTAATATTGATGGCAATCGGGGTAGTCTCTGCTTGGATACGTCATTATTTCAACCTTAAACATATTGGTATCTCCCGCCCATCGATTCTTGTCACTGGATCTATTGGCATGATGATCATCGCAGGTATGGTATCAATGCCTGTTACTTCTCAAGTGGATACAACCACCTCCACAAAAAGTTCCGCACCTGCCATCGAACTAAATGTGCAACAACAAGTGGTATATGATGTTATACAAACTCACTGTGCAAATTGTCATGCGGCACAACCCACAGACGACATGTTTGTTATTGCACCTTTGGGTTTAATGTTTGATACATGGCCACAAATAGAAAAGCGGGCTTCAATAATTCATAATCGAACGGTGGTAATCAAAGATATGCCATTGATGAATAAAACAGCCATGACTGAAGATGAAAGACAAATTATAGGTACTTGGTTTGAGGGCCTATCTGCTGATTAGAACTTGTGGGTAACAGGTCTTCTAAGAAGTGCCTAGCTAAGGCCTAACTAAGGCCTAACTAAGGCCTAACTAAAGCTTGTCTGAAATTTATCTAATTGAGCAAGCTTTTAATTAGATGAGCACCATGATGATGATGTTGTGGGAATACATAGCTTACTCTCAACATTATTAATGATGTATTGTTAACTGTTTAATATAATCAGCCTAACAACATCATTGTGCGGATAACATTTTCCAGATGCAGATATTATTTAGTAGGCTCTGCTGACAAAAATAGAGGCGTAACCAAAATCCAAAATATTCAATTCTTAATTAAACAAAAAATTATGTAATATGTTTCTGGCTAAAAACTCAAAAAATCCCCTGATCAATCACTGTTTTAGCAATAGCCACAGGTCATTCATCATCCTTATCGTAGTCCTCTACACACCATGTGGAACTTAGGTATATACCCAAATGAGTAAGCCTTCAAAAAGAGGCCAATTACCCAGCAAAAAAAAGTAAATAAACGTAATCATTTGCCACGTTCCACGTAAGGATCGAAAATTAAAGTTAAATAATTGATATATAGAGTGATAATTTCTGTTTTAATTACCAAAATTAATTAGATTAAGTCTTTATGTTTGGTATTTTCAAACCCGCACCACATATTCCATCGCAACCCAAAGAAGAAATCGACAAAGATTATAAACATCTGCGATGGCAAGTATTTATTGGTATTTTTGTCGGTTATGCAGGTTACTACTTAGTTCGCAAGAATTTCTCCCTAGCCATGCCCTTTTTAATAGAAGAGCAAGGTTTTAGTAAAGGTGAGCTAGGTATTGCTCTATCTGCTGTTTCTATCGCTTACGGTTTGAGTAAGTTTTTGATGGGTAGCGTATCCGACCGCAGTAACCCACGCTTCTTTTTGATGACCGGATTGCTGATTTCTGCTGGTGTGATGTTCATATTTGGATTCACTTCTTGGGCAACCCAAAGTATCGGGTCAATTTTTATCTTATTATTTTTAAATGGTTGGGCTCAGGGTATGGGCTGGCCTGCTTGCGGTCGCACTATGGTGCACTGGTTTTCAGGGAATGAACGGGGTAAAACGGTTTCTTTTTGGAATATTGCTCATAACGTTGGTGGTGGTTTAATCGGACCTTTGTCTATATTAGGTATGGCTTGGTTTAATGAGTGGCATAGTATTTTTTATGTACCTGCCTTTGCTGCTTCTTTAATAGCAGTATTTATCTTTTTTACTTTGAAAGATACGCCACAGTCATGTGGATTACCTCCCATTGAAGAATACCGCAATGACTATCCCAAAGACTATGATGAATCACACGAACAAGAGTTTACTGCTAAAGAAATATTCCTAAAGTACGTGCTTAATAATAAACTACTCTGGTTTATTGCAGGGGCTAACGCCTTTGTGTATCTCATCCGTTATGGCGTTTTAGACTGGGCACCCACCTATCTATACGAAGTAAAAGACTTTTCGTTTAACAAAAGCTCATGGGCATATTTCTTATACGAATGGGCCGGCATACCCGGTACTCTGTTGTGTGGATATATCAGCGACGCTTGGTTTAAAGGTCGACGTGCGCCTCCTGCCATTTTATATATGGTGTTGGTGTTAGTGGCAGTGCTGGTTTATTGGTTTAATCCCCCAGGAAACCCTACCGTTGATATCCTTGCGCTTATGGCAATTGGTTTTTTAATTTATGGCCCTGTAATGTTGATTGGCTTATTTGCATTAGAGCTAGTCCCTAAAAAAGCAGCAGGCACCGCTGCTGGTTTAACAGGCTTATTTGGTTACTTGGGTGGTGCAGTCGTAGCCAACATTGTACTGGGTTACACAGTCGACCACTTTGGCTGGGACGGCGGTTTTATACTCTTAGTAGGGGGTTGTATTTGTGCCATCATATTAATAGCTATGACTTTAAAACACGAAGTAGCACATGAGAGCAATCAAGCACCTCAAAAAAGTTAACTACAACATGCTTTCAACAAAATACACCATTCAAGTTGGGACAAAATCACCGAATTTGTCTCAACTTGTTAGTCAGTGGATAAAAACCTCATAGGTTTAATTCAATATGGCTGACTGCAATTTTGGTACCTCTTAAACGCCAAGTTTGTTGAACTTTTCAGTTACTATTCTAACCATAGCTTTTGGGATATGGCTGACTTCATCAAATGGTGAGTACGCGATTAACACAAGAAAACTAGTGACACAAAGTCTGGAATCGACATAAGGATGAAATCGACATAAGGATGGTGAAATTTATGTCAAGATGCTCACTGTTAGCGCTGTAAAAAACGAAGCTGATCAAGTGCCAGTCTTCGTTTCATTATGACATGTTAACCAATCTGCCAAATCGTGTTTATCTCGCAGATCGTTTTATTTAAGTCACGTCTCAGTCCCAGCGAATGAAAGCAGCTTTACGATTAAGTGATCCGTTGACACATATCGGTAGTGATGAATTTATCGCAGTCATGGTTGATTCAGATATTACCGACGATAATGTGCCTATATTAGAAATCCTATCAAAAACTGCCCCTGAGCCTATCAACTCAGTTGATACAATATGCAAGTATCGGTATTGCCTTTTATTCACGACGGTGAAGACGCTGACCAACTCATGAGTCGTGCAGATCGAGGCATGTATACAGTTAAGAATTTAGGCAATAATCGTTACCACCAATTTGTAGCTGCACAAAATTAAACTAGAAAACATATAAAATTTTGTTTCGTCCTGACATAGCTCGCACTTACACCAAGTCAGATACTAGATTTCAACTACTCTTGCCCTTCCACATATTTCACAGCTAATAACTCATATGTTGGGGGGAAACCCCTATTTCCAGATAACTTATCTACTGAGAAACTAACCATTAAGGTTAATGATTATTAACTAACTCATTTCCTATTTGATGTGAGGTGAAAATACAGTACTCAATCTCAGAGTCACTTTAAAAAATTTAATGCTATGTGGAGCACAAATATGAAAAAGAAATTAATAAGCTTAATGATTTTATCTTCCATCGGACTACCTACTGTTGCTGCACAAGACAACCTATTGAGCAATATCATCGTGAGTCTTGATGCCAATCAGATCGCCAGTGTTGCTGAGTTTGCCGATGGTTACGCAATATCAACTCAACATACTTACAGCCACGTTTTTAGTGGCTTTTCTGCGACCGTCACCCCAAAATTGTTAACACAATTAAGTAACGACCAACGTGTGTTAAGTATTTCAAAAGATGGCAGAGTCCATGCTATAAAAAGTACCTCAAATAAAATATCAGCCTGCAACTTTTTATTTGGTTGTCAAACCACACAGCAACAGACTCCTTGGGGCATTAGCCGCATTGCTGCAAATACCTCTGAAAATACTGGTAAAGGCATTCATGTTTATGTCATTGACACCGGTATAGATTCTGATCACGCTGATTTAGCGAGTAATGTCGCTGAAGGCTATAGTGTTGAAATGTGCCTTGGTTTGGGTTGTTCGAATGCTTGGGATGATGACCAAGGTCACGGTACTCATGTGGCTGGCACCATAGGTGCAATTGATAACAATCTTGATGTTGTTGGAGTCGCACCCGCAGTAACTTTACACGCAGTTAAGGTACTAAATGCGGCCGGAAGTGGCTCAAATTCAGGTGTTATTGCTGGTATTGATTGGGTAACGAAACAAGCAAAGTCTTTAGGTGTACCAGTAATAGCTAATATGAGTCTGGGTGGCGGCGGCTCCAAAACAGGTACATGTACCAGCGACAGTTTTGTCGGTAGTGATAACTTTCATCGCGCTATTTGTAATGCAAAAAATCAAGGGGTTATTTTTGCAGTCGCGGCGGGAAATGACGGTGAGAATGCTAATCAATCAACACCAGCAGCTTATGATGATGCGGTAATCACAGTAAGTGCAACCAATATTGATGATGATTGGGCTAGCTTTTCAAACTGGGGAAATGAAACGGCAGATTGGACTATTTACCAATCTGCGCCGGTTGCAATTGCAGCGCCGGGTGTCAATGTTTTATCTACCGAAAATGGTGGTGGAACAACAACTCTCAGCGGCACTTCAATGGCAGCTCCGCATGTTGCAGGTGTTCTAGCACTTTATTTAGAAAACATATCACTGATCGCTGATGGCAACGCTTTTGTTGAAGCAAGAGATTGGTTACTCGACAATAGTGAACCAAATACTAATTTAACAAATTCCACTGGTGACGCTCACCAAGAAAATTTTCTTAATGCTGAAATACCACAATAAAAGTGTCAATTTAACCATTGGTAAAGTTCTTTTGATGCGGTCATAGCTATGATTTTGAAGATGAAATCATCTTAAATTGATAATCAGCCAACTTTTTATACCCATGGTTTATTCCAATAAGATCTGCAGGGTCAGATGTTTGAAAATAGATTAGAAACTAGACTTCAACCGCTCTGCCCCGCATATCTTATATTAACCATTAGAACTTGGATCTAATTTTAGGCTTTTTAATGTGTTCCTTAACAGGAATAGTGAATGCAGGGGAAGTATTGAGTACAACGTCTAGGACTATGAATAACCGTGATTCCAATTCAGCAAACTCAAACTAACCTTCAACCAAACAGGTTTATAGTCAGGATACACAAGCGGTGTAACGGAACTTGATACCTATTTTAAATAAACACTTTGCACGTAATAGCTTTTCACTAAAAACAATAAAGGAGACACCATTATGACTTGTAATCCCTACCTTAGAATCGCTCGTGGCGCTGCTTTGAGTCTCGTAATTGCCAGTGTTGTACTATTTGGCTTTACCACTTCGCAAGCTGATGCAGCAGGCAAAAATAAAAAAAATCAGAGAGAAGTAGTCAAAGCTATTAATGGCGGTGGACCGGCGCTATCACAGCTTAAATATAACCTAACCGTTACCTCATTTGATGGCACAGAAATCGCAGTAACAATATATCAACCAACTCTGAAACAAGGCCAGCCAGCCCCCCTTCTAATGTATAGCCACGGATGGGGCGGCAGCCGCTCCACCGATCTGAGTGAAGCAGACTCGCTCACTAAAACGGCTCGCAAGGCTTGGGATTCAGGCTACTTTGTACTCACTTTTGATCAACGCGGATTTGGTGATAGCGGCGGTCAAGCCAATTCTCAAGACCCAGCTATTGAAGGCCGCGACGTTCAGACTCTCCTTGATTTTGCTGAAGGTATTATGTCGCCACACTTAGCATATTTCAAAGGTGATCCACTAGTGGGTGGCATAGGCCTAAGTTACGGCGGCGGGTTTCAGCTGATTGGCTCCAGTATCGATCCGCGTTTTGACGCGTTAGTACCGGCGATGACATGGCACGACTTGCCTTACAGCTTGAGCCCAGAGCGCGTTCCGAAAACGTTATGGCTATCATTACTAAGTGGTCTTGCGAGAGAGAATCAGGCGCCTTGGGTAACGCAGGCATACGCAGAATCCTTAACTGGGACAACAAGTGAAGAGGGTGTCCGACGCCTTGCTAGTAACGGTCTTAAAGCATATTGCAAGCCTGATGGCCTTGGTGTACCAAAAGTAGACGCTTTATTTATTCAAGGGGTCAACGACACCCTATTCAATTTAAACGAGGCCAATTGGAATTACGAGTGTCTGCGTAATGCTGGAAATGATGCGTATCTGCTTGTTACTAAGGGTGGGCATATATTACCAGCTTTTCAGGACGGTTCTGACGGAGGAACGACCAACTATGGGGGCTTTTTCAATGATGTGCAGTGCGGCGATACCCGTTACACTATCGCCGATTTGTCTTACACTTTCCTCAACGGCAAACTACGTAAACTAAAGCGTAATATATCTATCCCACGTGTTTGCCTGACCCAAAAGCGAAGTCAAGGTGTGATTAGCGATGAGGTGCCTAAGGGTGGTTTAATGCAGTATTTTTCTAGTGGCAATTTGCTGGTTGGTCCGCCATCAGTTGACGTAATTCTCAATTTGCTTCGCAAGCTTAACCCTGCCACTCAGGCCGAGGTACTGAGTCGACTTTCTGCTGACACGGTCAGTTTACTCACTAAAGCGCTGATTGGTTTGGTAACTATCGAGCCAGAACGAGTGGCCATTCTGCTGACCGAACTTGTCGAAACTCAACCGCCAGCTTTATTGGCAGAACTTGGAACTGCACCACGCTTTGTACCGCTGTATCAAGCAAGCAGTGATCAAATCCTCGCCGGTATACCTCTAGCAAACTTTAACATAGAAGGTGAAACCACACTTGACCCGCGTGTTTTTGTTGGACTAGGAGTGATGCGCCTTGGACAGCTGAGCCCAAAACTATTGCATGATCAGATCTTGCCGATGCGTGGCACTGGCGCACGTCAAACGGAGCTAATCGGGATCAGTACTCAATTGCGCTCAGGCGATCAAATCGGCCTGATGCTTTACGGTTTTCACCCACAATATACACTTGGCTTTTCACGAATCCCTAGCGCAGTGGACCTAACAGGCACAGTGCAGCTACCGTTGCATTAGTATCAACACCCTCCTCACCGGCACTTCACGTGTCGGTCAACCCAAAATGTGTTATTAATAATTTTTGGGCAATTTAGCAACCTAAAACATAAAAACCCAAATTTGCAGCGCAGCGGGCTTCATTTCTTTTTCTGTTCTAAGACAATAATATTGATATGCAACTTTTTATCGGCTTGGAAGTTCACTCCCTTGGTAAAACCAATTTTTTTGATGCACAAACGATAAAATTTTTGCTGTTCAGTAGTTAACAAACGTTACCAACAGATAAGTTCATTAATGGGTTCATCATCCTTAAGCAAGCCATCGGAGTGATATTGAAACTGCGTTTCTAGAAATGCCTGTTGGCTAAAGCTGACATAAAACGATGTAATACCAATAAAACTAAAACACTCGACATATGTAAAATTTACAGTGGTTATTTGGTTTTTTTTAGCCTACCTAATTCTACACCTTGCGTAAATTCACAATAAATTGTTCTGAGGTTAATCCAAAAGTTAAAAGAATATAATTGATAGATACCGTTCGAAGGTATCGACTTATTATTATCTAATATTAACAAGTAAGATTTGATGATGTGACTAAAAAATTAGGATAACCCAAATTATAAATTGAATAGTAAATCAAGATTAGAAAACGGTTTTCTCTCCACTCCAAACTTTACCTGAAGCTATTGATATAAGATTGACATGCAAATTATATATATTTCAGAGACTAATTACCCAAATATTAGGAAAGTCTATCAATAATGAACACAATAGATTCATGTTCGGGCTATGAGGAGTGTGTTGGCTATGTAGAGTGTGTTGAGTGCGTTTAGATCAATTACTTCACGTTAAAATATGTAATAGCTAATAAAGAATATATATGTGATGTCAGAAATCACTGAAAAGGCCTGAGTAAAATAGGATCAAAATTATTAGTCCAATCATAAATAAAACAGCTATGGATCATAAGCAATGGCTCTGAATAACAGATTAGTTTTGAGTGTTCAGGTGCCTAACCCATAAGTTACGAAAGCTCACTTTATTGCCGTGATCTTGAAGCTGTAGAGGAGCACAACCATGAACTTCATAGCTTGGAGAGCCTATCCATTCCGTTTTACCCTGAATTTTTACGTGATTTTGCACCAATACGCCATTGTGTATAACAGTAACGAAAGCTGGGTTTGTTAGTGTTGTGCCATCAAAACGTGGGGCTGTATAAATAATATCATAATACTGCCATTGACCTGCAGGACGCATAACATTAACCAGCGGGATGCTTTGCTTATAAACGCTGGCGGCCTGACCATTGGCATAGGTTGGATTATTAAAAGAATCTAATATTTGAATTTCGTAACGTTGTTGCAAAAATATACCACTGTTATTACGCTGTTGACCTTTGAGTCCTTTTACCTCGGTAGGTGTTTTCCATTCCATGTGTAATTGTATGTCGCAGAAACGTTGCTTAGTTTTGATATCACCACTACCAGGGTTTACCGTAAAACTGCCATCTGTCAAAGACCAATCAGCTTCACCACCTTTTAAAGTCTGCCAGGCACTGAGGTCTTCACCATTAAAAAGTACCGTGGCATCTGAAGGGGCTTTTCCATCAAACGTGGTTACTAACGCTGGGACGGGTTTCCATACTTCACTTTTTTGTGCCATTTTTTTTCGCTGCGCTTGAACATCTTTTGCAATGCTATAGGTACCGATAGAGGTATTAACACCTATCATGATGCCTATAAATAACAAAATATTGATTGGTGTTTTATTAATACTCACTATCTACGTCCTTTTTGAAACAAGGTTTATTCTGATTTTACATCTATTTTTACGTTTATTTTTACTACGACAAGACGCTGCTTTTAAGTCGCCCAGGCTTTATCACCCTTTTTATAAGGTATTTCGCCGTCGTAAAATCCGGGTACCGCTTCGTACCTGAGTACTTTAGTTGCGCCTACTTCAGATGAAAAAAAACTAAACAATACCAATTGTTTAAACATTGAAAAATAGTGAGGCAGTGCTGACTCGTTTGCATTGATTTCAGTTTTGATTGAAAACATTTTTTTATTATGTCTGTTAGCTTCCTCATCCAACGATGAAAGTAAGGCTAAACGTTGTTCAGGTGTTAACAACACGAATTCTTTGCTATAACGACTTTTTGCATTAGACTTTATAGCCAACATACCCTCATTAAAAAATTTTCGCTGGTCTGGTGAATAACAATCTGCAAGTAATATAGCAATCATACTGCCCACATTGGCATCTTTTGCTCCAGGCGTATCAGTTCGCGGAATAATGCTTTCGCCCACTTCATTAAAAAATGCCACGTCGTCTATTGAATAACCACTACCCTGATTGTCTTCCATGGGAAGTACTGTGTAAGCCAAGACATTAGAGCCTACCAATGCAGTACCAGTAGCTGCGACAATCATTTTTAGTAAATCACGTCTTTTCATAATTATAAGTTACCTTTTCTTAACTCATCTACCGCAAAGCTTGCTGCTCTGGCAGTCAAAGCCATATAGGTCAAAGAAGGATTGACACAAGATGCAGACGTCATACAAGCACCATCAGTAACAAATACATTAAGTGCATCCCAAACCTGATTATGTGCATTGAGTACAGACGTTTTGGGATCGCGTCCCATACGTGCTGTTCCCATTTCGTGTATACCCATACCTGGATAATATTCTTTTTCAAATCCTTGCACGTTTGTTAAGCCAGCAGACTCAAACATATCGACAGCATCTTGTTGCATATCTTTTCGCATGCGCAGTTCGTTTTCTCTTATAGCAACATCCATGGCCAATACCGGTAGTCCCCATTTATCAGTTTTGTTAGGATCCAAATAAATTCGATTGCTGTGTTCGGGTAACATTTCACCAAAAGCGGTCATGCCTATTTGCCAAGGACCGGGTTCGCTTATGGCGTCTTTTAGATCGGCTCCTATGCCCATTTCTGCAACATCTCGTTTCCAACCTTGGCGACTAGCAGATCCTTGATAACCGAAACCACGTAAATAATCGCGTTTATCACTCCCCCAGTTGCGAAAACGAGGAACGTAAAAACCGCTTGGACGACGTCCATAATAATATTTGTCGTCAAAGCCTTCCACTGTGGCCGAAGCACCAACCCTGAAGTGGTGATCCATGACATTGTGTCCCAATTCACCACTGCTGCTTCCTAAACCGCCTTCCCATTCATCTGTGGCCGAATTCATCAGCAACCATGTTGAATTAAAGGATGAAGCGTTTACAAATATGATTTTACTAGTGAATTCATAGATTTCGTTGGTTTGTGCATCAATTACAGAGACACCTGTGGCGCGCTTTTTGTCTTTGTTATACAAAATTTCTTTGACAATCGAAAACGGTCGCAATGTCAGATTACCGGTTTTAACCGCTGCAGGCAGTGTTGATGATTGGGTACTGAAGAATCCACCGAAGGGACAACCTAACCAGCACTTATTGCGGTACTGACAACTAGTGCGTCCTTGCTCGGGCTTATCCTCAGTCATATTAGCGGTTCGACCTGAAATCAAGTGTCTTGAACCTTTAAACGCTTTTGTAATACGTGCTGATATATCTTTTTCAACACAGTTTAGTAACATAGCCGGTTGAAATTCACCGTCAGGCAGTACATTCAGACCATCACGATTACCACTTATACCGGCAAAGCGTTCAACATAACCGTACCAAGGAGCGATGTCTTCATAGCGAATTGGCCAATCGACAGCGATCCCTTCTTTGGCATTAGCCATAAAATCTTCAGTGTTCAAGCGATAACTCTGCCGTCCCCATAATAAAGAGCGTCCACCAACATGGTAACCGCGGTACCAGTCAAAACGTTTTTTTTCAATATAAGGTGACTCTTGTTCATTAGCCCACATGCCAAAAGTGGCTTCATTTAAAGGGTAGTCGCGGCTAAGTACTGGAAAGTCTTTCTTCATTGCTTGAGTAGGACGACCTCGATGTGGATAATCCCAAGTTTCCTTGTGCATATTTTGATAATCTTTGACGTGCTCTATATTTTTGCCACGCTCAAGCATTAATACTTTAAGGCCTTTCTCGGTTAATTCCTTAGCGGCCCAGCCTCCGCTGATCCCTGATCCGATAACTATTGCGTCATAATGATTATTCGCCACATTTAGCTCCGTCTACTGTATTGACTGAATTAAGTAATTTCATATTCACACATCACAAATTTGAATGGCATGACGTAATGATTCAATTTTGTCTGATTGATTATCTGGAGTAGGAATAAATTCCTGAGCCAAAAACCCTACAAAACCAGTTTCTCGGATGGCTTGGGCAATAGCCGGATAATGTAACTCTTGACTGTCATCAATTTCGTTTCGTCCGGGTACACCAGCTGTATGGTAATGGCCAAAATATTGATGATGATTTCTAATGGTACGAATAATATCGCCTTCGCTTACTTGCATATGATAGATGTCGTATAGCAGCTTAAAATTAGGGGAATCTAATTGTTGGCATAAAGCGACACCCCAAGCTGAAGTGTCAGCCATATAATCTGGGTGATCAATTTTGCTGTTAAATAACTCCATTTGTACTACCACACCTTTTTGCTCAGCGTAGGGTAATATGCGCTGCAAACCTTTCATCGCATTGTTAAGTCCTACTTCTTTGGTCATGCCCCTAGCATTTCCACTAAAACAAACTAGGTTGGTGTATCCTGCTTCAGCCAACAAATCAATATGCTGGATATAACGTTCAACTAATTCGTCATGGAACTGCGGATGTATCCAGCCGTCAACCAGATTGATTTCGGCACCGTTGCACATAGACGATTCGATACCATAACGTTTGAGCATTGGCCAGTCTTTGGGACCCACTAAGTCGATGGCCGAAAAACCTATTGAAGTGACCACCTTGCATAATTCTTCGATAGATAAATCTGCATATGTCCAGCGTGCAACAGAATGATTGATACGGCCTTTAAGTGGCAACAATTTGGTCTTACTGGTGTTTGCAGCAAGGCTAAAAGCAACATTACTGCTCATAGCGGCTCCACTAAGTATGATACCTTTAAGCAGGTTACGACGAGGATTATTCATTTACAGTCACCTTTTTTACTTGAATGCCGACAACAATATGTTTAATGCCCAAAGCATAAACCTAGCAGAAAACAAAAAATTGTTTCAATGGAGTAAAATTCAAAAGATAAGAAATACTATAAAACACTGACTTCAACTGTGCGAGTGTCTAATGTCTCACAAAAAATTTTACAGTTTATGTGTGAATATCGTTGCCAATATATTCAATAGTTAATTTTATGTTAATTATTTTATCGAAAAATAACATATTTGCGATAAAATAATCTCGGTTGCTGATGCAACAAATTCGGCGTTATTAAGGTTGGTCTTAAAGAATTAAAACACCTAATAACAGAAAAGATCCGACAGATATAAATCTGCGCGGTAACGTAAGGTATTATTTTTATGGAAAGATCAGATATCAGGCGACATATTGTTGAAATATATTATATGAGAGTGCCATTAAAAATAACGTTTAGAGATAAACGCAGACCATTGCCTAAGTTAGAAAGGTAAGACGAGTTGAGACTGGTGTTTCTGTTTACTAAGAAAATCGAGAGCCGACTAAACTCGCATTAGGTAGTGATGGAATAGTCATAGCCATTACTTTTAGACTAACACCGGAGATATTGACTGCTATTGTGTTGAATTTTAATTGTATAGAGCTCGGTTTAATAGGTCCGAGTTGTCGATAAATAATCCAAGCACGTTTTTAACATCTATGAATGCAATTTTAATTTCCACTAGCATAAATAGCATCACTCAGATTAAAGCAAAGGGTAAAGTTAATACTAATAAAAAATCAAGCATATAACTCTTTCTACTCTCTCCCTAGGCTCTTTCTTGGCTTTTCCCAAGCTCTCAATAGACTTCGTCTTATAACGCTAGATCAAATATAACGCCTATTTTCAGCCAAATATCCTAAGACTAAAAAAATTGAAATAATAGCGGTTCCTCGATACAAGTATGGGACCCACAAAATAAGCATTTCTACATAAGGTGTAACAAACACGACGAACAGTCCATACCCAAAAGCACAGATCAGCACAAATATGAAAGTGCGGATGACAAAATGATAAGGGCTGATCATACGTTTAATATGTTTATTAAACGTATCACCATATACGACTAAAATTGTAGCCAAAAATGTTAAGGCTATTTCACTGTTGTAAGGTTGTGTCAGTTGACTAAGCTGAGCTAGTATAGAATTTAACCAGTCCATCTAAGCAAGCCCACTTAATTGAGAAAACAGGTCCAGCATTTCTTGTTCATTAATGACCTTGACGCCCAATGATTCAGCTTTTGCCAACTTAGAGCCAGCTTTTTCACCAGCCACTACACAGCTGGTTTTAGCAGAAACGCTTCCTGCAACTTTTGCACCCAAAGATTGAAGTGTGGCTTTAGCAGCGTTTCTATCCATCTGCTCCAAGGTTCCTGTTAATACAAATGTTTGACCTGATAAAGGCAATGTATCAATTTTAATTTTTTCAATTATCGGCCAATCAATACCAGCAGCAATTAACCCATCGATAACTTGAACATTATGCTCTTCTGCAAAAAAATTGATTAAATGCTGGGCCACAATAGCTCCCACATCACTTACTTCTTGTAGACTTTCCATATTGGCATGTTTTATCGCTTCTAATTCACAATAATGAGCGGCTAAATTAGCAGCAGTAGCTTCCCCCACTTCTCGAATACCTAATGAATATATAAACTTAGCAAGTGTGGTTTGTTTGCACTTCTCTAATGATTGAATAAGATTAGCAGCGGATTTTTCGCCCATACGCTCTAAATTAGAGATTTGAACGAACTCTAAACTGAAAAAATCAGCAGGTGTTTTGACTAATTTTTGGTCAACTAATTGCTCGATAATCTTATCGCCTAATCCATCAATATCAAACGCTTTACGTGAGGCAAAATGTTTCATGGATTCTTTGAGTTGTGCTGCACAATATAGTCCACCCGTGCATCTAGCGATTGCTTCATCTTCGAGTTTTTCGATGGCTGAATCGCAGATCGGACACGTTTCGGGGAATACTATATCTCGGGCATTTTTATGACGTTTATCAATGATGACCGAGACAACTTGAGGTATAACATCCCCTGCCCGCCTAATTATCACAGTGTCACCAACTTTTAGGCCAAGACGCTCAATTTCATCTGCATTATGCAAAGTAGCGTTAGACACTGTTACGCCGCCAACAAACACCGGCTCTAACCTTGCCACAGGTGTTATAGCACCCGTTCTACCCACTTGAAATTCCACTTCTTGGACGACTGTCATTTCTTCTTGAGCAGGAAATTTATGGGCAATAGCCCAACGTGGCGCTCGAGCTACAAAACCAAGCGTTTTTTGTAATTCAATTACATCAGCTTTAAAAACAACACCGTCAATATCGTAATTAAGTGAATCACGTATATTGCCTAAATGTTGATAATAATCCAAGCACGCTTCTGCACCTTCTGCTACTTGCAGTTCTTTACTTAAAGGTAAGCCCCAATCGCTTAATTGTTTTAATCTGGCCGAGTGACAATCGGCCAATGGATATTGTTCGTTTTCAACTAAACCTAATGAATAGGTGAAAAATAATAAGGGGCGCTTAGCAGTGATGCGTGAGTCCAGTTGTCTTAAGCTCCCCGCAGCTGCATTGCGAGGGTTAGCAAATACCTTTTTCTCTTGTTGTAACTGAGTTTTGTTCAGCTTAATAAAACCATCACGTGTCATGATCACTTCACCGCGTACTTCCAAACGCTGGGGATAGTTATCACCGCGTAATGTTAACGGAATATTACGGATAGTACGTACGTTAGCCGTGATGTTTTCACCAACTCGGCCATCGCCACGAGTTGCGCCACGCACAAGCTTACCGTTTTCATACAACAAGCTTACGGCTAAACCATCTAACTTGGGCTCACAGCTATAAGTAATCTCATTAGTATTTTTAAGCCTATCTTGCATACGCTTTTCAAAAGCCAAAAATGATTCTCTGTCAAAAGCGTTATCCAAAGACAACATTGGCACTTCATGTGTTACCTGTTTAAAGTCGGGCAATGGCATATCGCCCACTTTTTGACTGGGTGAGTCATCTGTCAATAAATCTGGATATTGTTGTTCTATTGTTTGCAAGGCGAGCATCTGCCTGTCGTATTCGGCATCGGGTACACTGGGATTGTCTAAAACATAATATTGATAATTATATTCTTCGATAACGGTTTTAATTAAAGCGAGTTGTTTAATAATATCTTGCGAGGCTGCCATAAAAGCATTCCAATAAATAAGAAAGTGAAGCTTTGCCCTGAATAACGCTCCAAGGGCAAAATAATAATATAAATTAATATTGAATAAAAATTAGAAGTGGTTCAGCCCCTTAATATGCGCTTCCGTTCAAACTCTCGAATTTTTTCCACATACTGTTGCAGACTTTGTTTCGTTAGTAACACTCGTCTACCATCATATATCTGAGCTGAGAACTCGTCAGCAATTTTTCGAGCGGCGTTGTGCATCATGTTAAACACTTGATGAGGCTCACCTTCAATGGGTAAAATCATAAACAATGAGATGCCCCCAGTAGTAAAGTTTTCAAGGTTATCGATATCAAAATTACCCGGCTTAAACATGTTGGCTAAGCTGAATAGCACAGGTCCTTTTCCGTTTGATTGAATATGACGATGAAAAATATCTTGCTCGCCAAACTTAAAACCTAAAGTGAGTAACATCGGAAGCAAAGCTGAGCCAGGGATTAAATTATCATCTGCCGATTTAACATTCAGGACTAGGACTTCCTGCGGTTGCTCAGGCTGAACAGGCTCCGTTTTAGATCCTTGTATTGGTTCTTTCTGAGGTTCTTCTGTGGTGCTTGGCTCCTCATCAATATTATCAAAATCGATACCCATTTGGTCATTAGTATACTTAGGCTCCAGACGCTCGTTACCCCATTCAACTTTTTTATGTTTGAGTACATGACGTGATTGTTCAGACAAACTCAATTTTTCTACTGGATTAGAATTAGCTTCGGTATCTTTTTGTTCATCACCCAAAGATTGACTAGCCTTAGTTTGTTTATTAACTTCAACTTGTTCACTATTATCTTCTGGTTGTGATACTTGTTTTTTTAGTAAAAATGGAGGGGGTTCTGGCGCTTGATAATGATCATGTGAACGATAAGGCTTATTTGAAGTCGCTTTTTCTTGTTTAGAGATAGCTCCAGTTGCAGAAACTAAGGAATCATATTTAGCAGCATATTCGGGCTTCGGTCGTGTCACAACCGATGCATAAATTTTACTAGATGAAATTTCTGGCTCTACTAAAATGTCTTCAGGTGGGCTCTGCTCTTGTTCAGCATCAACCTTTGACTCACCAGACACAACTCGCACTGTGCCTAAACCTAAATCATCATAATTATTTTCTTGTGACTTAGAATCCGTTGATTTAGATACAACCTTATCTTCACCAGTATCAAAATTCATATCTACATTTTCATCAATATTGAAGTTTGTACTGTCCTCCACGTCATCATACACATCATTATCAGACTCCCAACCGGAGGGTTGATACTCTTGGTCTTTTTTGTGTCTGCCAATGCTTGTAGTACTTTCGTTATTTTTTCGGGACAACCAAATACCGTGAACGGCAATTCCAACAATTACCAAACTGCCAATTATCAATAACGACCATTGTAAACCATCTGCTTCCATTAACTTACTCGTACTTCTTTATTATTCATTAAAAGGAGGTAATGTTTTTGTACTTAGGCATGCGCAATTGCCACCGCTTCATCAACATCTACAGTAACCATACGTGAAACACCTGGCTCAGTCATTGTCACTCCGGTTAAATGTGTTGCCATTTCCATGGCTATTTTGTTGTGCGTAATAAAAACAAACTGCACTGTTTTCGACATTTCAGACACCAATTTACAGAACCTAACGACATTAGCATCATCTAATGGTGCATCAACTTCGTCTAGTAAACAAAATGGAGCAGGATTTAATCTGAATATAGCAAACACTAATGATAAAGCGGTCAGCGCCTTTTCACCACCAGAAAGTAGATGAATGGTACTGTTTTTCTTACCTGGGGGTCTGGCCATAATAGTCACACCCGTTTCGAGTAAATCATCATCAGTTAATTCCAGGTAGGCCGTTCCACCACCAAAAACTTTAGGAAACAATAACTTAAGGTCTTCATTAACTTGATCAAACGTGTCTTTAAATCGTGTTTTAGTTTCCTTATCGATCTTTCGAATAGCTTGCTCAAGAATATCCAACGCGGCAACTAAGTCATCATTTTGATCATCAAGGTGTTGTTTTCGCTCCGCTTGTACATCATATTCTTCGACGGCTGCAAGATTAACCGCACCTAGTTTAGTTAACAATATAAGGGTTTTATCTAATAAATGTTGCCAGCTCTTTTCATCGGCTTCTACAGGTAAGGTGTTTAGGACTGATTTAATGTTTTGCTGCATCTCTTTGAGTTGCTCTAGTACACCTTCTGCTCTGACCCGATGACCTTCACAATCTAATTTAATACTTTGTAATTCGCCAAGCATCAACTGAATTTTATCAGTGATTCCTTTCTGTCCTTTCTCTACCACAGATAATTTTTCATCTATTGTGGCTAACTTATTATTGTGCTCTTGTTGCAGAGTATCCAAACTAATTTTTTGTTTTAACAAATGTTGTAACGATATTTTTTGGTCTTCTAAGGGCATCGCCAGTTCAGCAGACTCCGTTATTAATACAACTAACTTTTCACGCATATTGTCGAGTAGTTGTGATTCGCGTTGTTGATTAATGGTTAGTCCTTGATATTGGCTTTGTGCGCTTTGTAAATGCAAAGCCAGTTGGTGCAGTTTATTTTTAGTCGTTTCTAACTGGGTGCGATAGTCAGAAATTTTTTGTTGCTGCTGTTCTCGGATAAGCTCAAATTTAACTTGCTTATCTTGCAAAATATTCACTGCCTGTTCCAGTTCTTCTGCTTGCAGCGATAACGCCTCAAACTGTTGTTGTTCCTCTTCTGACGTTTCTTGTTGACGCAATAAATCTTTCGACAATCGTGAATTGCGGCTTATATTTTGTTTTTGCTGAAGTGTTAATAATTGCACTTGATTATTGCATTGCTGCAAATTTAACTTCAGCTGCTCATTTTGCTGCTTTGCAGTTTCAGCAATTTGTCTAGCAGCAACCATATTAATTTCAGCGTCATTTATCGCTATTCCTGCAACTAAAACATCGTTTTTAAGTGGCTTAAGCTGACTTTCAAGTTGTTTAATTTGATTGGCACGTTTTAATAAACCTGTTTGCTGATCCGCATTACCTAGAGATGCACCTATTACCATCCAACCCTGACCTATCCAGTAACCATCTTGAGTTACAACACTTTGATAATTTGTTAGCTCAGACAACATTGCAAGCCCTTGTTCAAGGTCAACAGCACACATAATATGGGTTAACCAGCTTGGTACAACGTTATTGTTTAGTTTAGTAGCAATGCTATTATCAGGGATGATTGCAGTGTAGTTTTCTTGAAAAATCCAAGCAGAACCTGACATTTCGACTAATTTTTCTTGGCTAGTATTTTTATGTAATAAAATAGCGCTCTGCCATTGTTGAGTAATCGTTTCGAACGCCTCTTCCCAATCATTTTGAATATCTAAAGTTTGCCACCAAGACTGGCTACTAAACTGATGGTTTTGAACGAATTCGTTTAAGTTGTCGTCAAGATTATTAATATCTTGTAATGAATTTAAGGCAGCTAATTGTGCTTCGAGGCTTTGTAACTCGCCTCTTAATTTCATATAGATTTGTTCATTGTGTTTCAGGTTACGTTGCACACTTTCTTGTGCAAATAATGTGTGTTCTGCATTTTCGGTGCTTTGCACTGACTGTTCTTCAAAAATCTGTATTTCTTTTTGGCAGGCTTCTATCTGAGAACATAACTCACCATTTGAGACTTCACCCAGCTCATCTGTAAGCTCGCTTATACGCTGCTGAGTTCGCATTTGCATTGTCATTAAAGACTGAATTTTACCATGACAACTTTGTGCTTGTTGTTTGCGTTGATTAAATTTTAATTCTTGATTTCGCCACTGATGCTGTTGCTCAATAAACTGTTCTTCAGCTTCAAGCAGAATACTTTGTGTTTGCTCTAGCTGATCTTCAAGCAGATACTTCTCTGGCTCGGCTAACGCTAACTGTTGAGATAACACCTCAATTTTAATCATATTTTGCTGATGATGGGTTTGATTATCGGTGACAGCAACTTGCAATGCATCGGATTCTTGCTCAATTTTCTGACGTCTTTGTTTTGTATGGATTTGGTTCTGTTCGATACGGGTAATATCTGTACTTATACTAAATACTTGTTGCTGAATATCATTTAATTGTTGCTTTAAATCTTGTTGTTGTTGTTTGAATTCAACGATGTCTTTTTCTTCATTACGCTGAGTAGCGACGAAGGCTTCTATATCTGTACCTTTCTGGACAATATCTGATTCTAAAGCACTAATTTTTTGACTATGTTGCAACCAGCGAAGAGCTGCTAATTCGGCTTTATAACGTCGCTCACTTTGTTTCAGCTCTTTATAACGTTTAGCAGCAGTGGCTTGGCGTTGCAATTTTTCTAATTGCTGGCCTAACTCACTTCGCACATCTTTTAAGCGTTCTAAGTTTTCATTGGTATGCCGAATACGAGTTTCGGTTTCTCGACGTCGTTCTTTGTATTTTGATACCCCTGCAGCCTCTTCAATAAATATTCTTAATTCCTGAGGCTTAGACTCAACTAAACGAGAAATCATACCTTGCTCGATAATCGCGTAACTGCGAGGACCCAGACCAGTACCTAAAAACAAATCAGTCACGTCACGTCGACGGCACTTAGTGTTATTTAGTAAATAATTCGATTGTGCTTCTCTGGTGACAATTCGTTTGACCGACAACTCATTATAACCAGCATACTCCCCTTGAATACGTCCTAATGAATTATCAAACACCAATTCTACGCTGCACTGCGAAACTGGCTGACGAGCTGTTGAACCATTAAAAATAACGTCTACCATTGAATCACCCCGCAAATTTTTGGCAGAGCTTTCACCTAATACCCAACGCACAGCATCAATCACATTGGATTTGCCGCAACCATTTGGTCCAACAACTGCAGTCATATCGTCTGGAAAATGAATAGTGGTTGGGTCAACAAAAGACTTAAACCCAGCCAGCTTTATTTTTTTTAAGCGCATATAAAAGTAAAGTGATTCCGAAAATTGTTATTATTGTTGTTCTTTAGATGGTAAATGTATCAAAAGTCATCAAGTGTAACAATTGACGTTTTGACCCATAGCTATGGATACGTATACTGCACTCGCGTTTTTTTTGAAAAACAATTGTTTATCATATAGTCGGACCGTCGAAAACCATCAGCAATATAGGTGAAATATGGAATATTTTTTTCAAGGCTTTAAATTAATTACAACCAAAGGTTTGAAACGTTTTGTATTCTTCCCGTTGGCCATAAACCTTATCCTGTTTGCTGCAGGTTTTTATTATTTATTTGGTGAAATTAGCAGCGGTATTATTTGGTTAACTGACCTTATTCCCGACTGGGAGTGGCTAAGTTGGTTAAAAGATGGATTAAGTTACATAATTTGGCCGATTGCTGTAATCACTATTTTATTAGCTTTTGCATTAATATTTGGCACCTTGGCCAATTGGATTGCTGCACCCTTTAACGGGATATTAGCTGAGAAAGTCGAACAACACCTCACAGGTCAACGCATGGATGACACTGGCTTGGGCGATATATTTAAAGACATACCACGTACATTAGGGCGCGAACTATCAAAATTCACCTATTACATTCCACGAGCTATTGGCTTTTTATTATTGTTTTTTATTTTACCGGTATTCGGCCAAATATTATGGTTCTTATTCTCAGCTTGGATGATGGCCATTCAATATTGTGATTATGCCTTTGATAATCATAAGGTGTCTTTTACAGATATGAAACAAAGCTTGCAAGCTAATCGTTCTCAGAGTTTTAGCTTTGGGATTACAGTTAGTCTATTTTCGGTGATCCCCATTGTTAATTTCCTAGTGATGCCAGTAGCAGTGTGCGGAGC
>OOGD01000018.1_pt1 | contig 41570 bp, 33 predicted proteins | sample 1670381 | NCBI WGS metagenome assembly OOGD01 (sample SAMEA98146918, study PRJEB22522) | marine metagenome | biome: marine biome; feature: marine water body; material: sea ice | place: Arctic Ocean | collected 14-Sep-2015 | depth 1.3 m | reverse complement strand
AATATGTACGGATCTGCCAGATGGATAAGCGTGAGCCTGTTGAACAACCTAAGTCCTTTCTAATGAGAACAGCAAGGAATTTGGCTTACGATCATCTAAAAAAATCGGAAACGCGACTTGCTGATGGTGTAGAAGCCGAATGTGATTTTGACATTGACACTCTTGACCACGATGAGGTGTTTGAAAACATCGCAAGCAACCAAGAGTTTGCGCATTTTTGCGAAGCAGTTCGTCAATTACCGGTTCAGTGCAGACGCGTTTTTGTATTAAAAAAAGTGCACGGATATTCTCAAAAAGAGATAGCTAAAGAAATGAATTTAAGTCAAAGCACGGTTGAAAAACATATTGCCGTTGGATTTAAACGATGTGCAACTTACATGCTGGGTTTCAGTCAAACGAATATTACGCCAAGTCAGTCTAAACCTGCGGCAAATTTTCAAGGGGGTCGAAATGAGTAATATAATCGATATTAACATCAACAAAGACCCTATGGATGAGGCAAGCTTATGGATTACTCGTCTAGACAGAGGTTTATCTGATGAAGAACAGGTTGAACTAAGGGTCTGGTTACAGGCTTCGCACACTCATCTTAAAACTTTTATGCAGTTGGTAAAATTATGGGACAAAATGGAGTCACTGTCACAGCTTAGTGAATTGTTTCCTCACAAGTCTCGACATACCAATAATAACAAAACGCCTATTTTTGCATGGGCCGCGAGCTTTATTTTTGCTTCGCTAATTTCGTTAGGCTTGTGGCTCAATGCAGACGTTTTCTTTGGGCAAGACACCATGCAGGTTGTACAGTTTAATAGTGAATATGAAACTAAAGTGGGTGAACAATCTACTTTCTTTTTACAAGATAAAACCAAAATAAAATTAAATACCAACAGCTTTGTCAAAGTCACCTATACCGACAAACAGCGCGTGTTCGAGTTATTACGAGGGGAAATGCATGTGGATGTTGCTCACAATAAACAAAAGCCTCTAAGTGTCTATGCTGGCTCAAATATCATCCAAGCTGTGGGTACATCCTTTAATGTTGAGCTCAGTAGTGAAAACGTTGAATTAATTGTGACTGATGGCAAGGTATTAGTATCAGATATCAACACCCTGAATGTTGCTCCACTTAAGCTAAAAAATGTGCATTTATCCCCAAAATCATTTGCGGTTAGCAAAGGTCAAAAGGCGAAACTAAGATCGACTAATACCACTATTATTGGTAGTGATGAACGAAAGCTTGCTTCAGATTTAGCTTGGCAGCAAGGCAATCTGATTTTTCGTGGTGAAAGTCTTCTTGAAGCAATGCAAGAAGTTTCCCGGTACACCAACTATCAATTTGATTTCGGTGATGAGGATACTAAAGCCCTACAAATTGCCGGACTCTTCAAGACATCAGATATCAGTGGTTTATTGGCTGCTTTAGAAAGTAATTTTAATGTGGTCTTCGAAAAAATGAGCAAAAATAAAATAAGATTGAGTAAAAAACCCTAAACAACTAAATCAATTCCTTAATCTTATATAACGAGCCGCGGCTGAATTCCTCCCTGCGGCTTTTTACTAACCCTACAAAGTGAAATTCAAAGATGAACAACCATTCTCAAAAAGAAAATCTACTTTTTATTATTATCATCAGCACCGTAGCAACCATAGGCGGATTTTTGTTCGGCTTTGACAGTGGTGTTATAAACGGCACTGTCGATGGACTAACAAAAGCATTTAAATCTGAATCTATTGGTCAGGGGTTTAATGTTGCCAGTATGCTATTAGGCTGTGCTGTCGGCGCATTTGCCGCTGGAACATTAGCTGATTTACTTGGCCGCAAAGTGTTACTTATGATTGCTGCAGTATTTTTTATATTTAGTGCTTGGGGTTCTGGTATCGCAGCAACTTCTGGAGAGTTTATTTTCTATCGTATTATTGGTGGACTTGCTGTGGGTGCAGCGTCTGTGATGGCCCCCGCCTATATAAGCGAAATCGCACCTCCTAGAATGCGCGGTAGACTTGCTACCATTCAGCAAATCGCAATAATCTTTGGCTTGTTTTGCGCATTTATCAGTAACTATCTACTCGCTAAGGCCGCCGGTGGTTCTACAGAGGTATTTTGGCTTGACTATCAAACTTGGCGTTGGATGTTTTGGATTGAGCTTGTGCCAGCAGTTATCTTCTTTTTGTCTTTGCTTGCCATCCCAGAAAGTCCGCGTTTTTTAGTGATGAAAGGTAAGCGCCAAAAGGCATTAGACACTCTCACAAAACTCTACGGGGTTAACCAAGCAAACGACACGCTGAGTGAAATTGAACAATCTATTGCTTCAGAAACCCATCAACCAAAAATATCCGACTTAGTATCTGGTGGAAAGGTCAGAACGATTGTATGGGTAGGGATAGGTTTGGCCATGTTCCAGCAATTAGTGGGTATCAATGTGGTGTTCTATTATGGTGCGGTATTATGGCAAGCCGTAGGTTTCTCTGAATCAGACTCACTTATGATTAATGTGATTGTTGGTGCTGTCAGTATTGTTGCTTGTGTTATAACCATAAGCTTAATCGACAAACTTGGAAGACGTCCGTTTTTAATTATTGGTTCAATAGGCATGAGTGTTACCTTGCTTACTCTTGTTTGGGTATTCGGCAATGCCGATGTGGCTGAAAATGGTAACTTAATATTGGGTGGAAATGGAACGTTAGCTTTGATTGCAGCCAATGCCTATGTGTTTTTCTTTAACTTATCATGGGGTCCGGTTATGTGGGTATTACTGGGTGAAATGTTTCCCAACCAAATCCGTGGTTCAGGGTTAGCGGTTGCAGGCTTTGCGCAGTGGATAGCCAACTTTGCGATTACCATGACCTTCCCAATTATGCTGACAACCATCGGTTTAGCCAGCGCATATGGATTTTATGCATTATGCGCATTGTTATCAGTGATCTTTGTTATAAAAATGGTTAAGGAAACAAAGGGCAAAACCTTAGAAAGTATGCAAGGTTAAATAAACTGAGATAGAAGACCCAATTTATTTTTCTATTAAATTAAGGTCAAAATATCTTACTTATCGTCGAGCAGGATTTGAAACATTCTGAAGATACTATTTTAATATTTTCAGAATGTTTTGAAGCTTATCCGGGCAAACATTTTAATTTTTTAACACTAAGCTTAAGTAATAGTTACAAAGTGGCGTTATCCAGAAACGTTGTAAAAAAAAGACAACTTTAACTCAATCCTTGTGTTGTTACCCCGCACACAATTAACCTTATCCTTTCTACAATCGTCATTAATAATGAAGCAAAAATTATCTTCGACGTATAGACAGATAGTATCTAAAGTATCTAATATAATTTTAATTTTTCAGTGAACGAGAAGGCTTATTGTCTAAATTGGGTCTTATTTTACTTATGAGGAACTAAAGGGGTTTGAGAGCTTAAGTAACATGGCAAGAACTTAATTTATTATAGTTACTGCGAGACCAAACTTGGCTAAGAGGTCGCTATAAATTAGATGCCCTCACCTGCCCGATGATATCTAAGTGTCATTTAAAAAGAGACGGTCTGACTTTTTAACGAGTTATAGCTTGAAATGTATCGCCTGTTCACTCTTTTAGAGATTTTTAATCCCGCAACAATTTGTAGTAGTGAAAATATCAATACTTTAAAGTTTAAAGTTTAAAGTTTAAAGGTAACGTTGCCATGGACATAACAGGTACAGGTCCGCGTTTAACTACATCATAAAATATCTGAGGGCATAAAGTATTTCATTTATATAGCAGCCATTACCTTCAATTATTTATCTAAGACGGTTGTGGATTGATGGTGTTATTTCGCGGTTAGAAGTTAAGTATTTGTACCTATCGTAACTGATTATTTAGATCTTGTTATTTAAACGATTTTAGAAATAATTTATGTATAGATAAATAGCTAGAAAATAAATATTTAAAGTCACGTAATGACCTATTTCGGTGTTTTTTAAATGAAAATGTGTTTCCCTATTTCTTAATATGGAAAATTAAAATAAAAACTGACCTATTTTTATCTTGTTGAACTGAAATAAAAGCCGGCTGTAGGCTTAAGGTAGCAAAATGATTAAACCTGAAACTCCAGAAAATGAGTCGGAACGATTACATGCTTTGAAAACGTTACAAATTCTTGATACTACCCATGAAGAACGATTTGATCGTGTTACTCGTATGGCTAAACGGATCTTTGGTGTGTCTATTTCACTCGTTAGTCTGATTGACCAAGATCGTCAGTGGTTTAAATCTAAACAGGGTTTTGAAGCGACTGAAATGCCAAGAGATATTTCTTTCTGCGGTCATGCGATCAACCAAGATGGTTTATTTATTGTACCAAACGCGAGTAAAGACGAACGATTTTTTGATAATCCACTAGTAACTTCTGCGCCAAACATCCGCTTCTACGCGGGGTACCCCTTGAAAATACGAGGAGGGCTGAACATAGGTACCTTGTGTCTTCTTGATGAAGCACCAAGAGAAATGGATGAGGAAGATCAGCTACTTTTCAAAGACTTAGGGGCAATTATTGAACAAGAAATCAGATCGATACAATTAGCCACACTTGATGCGCTGACGTTAATTTCTAATAGACGCGGTTTTTTAAACCTTGTAGATTATGGTTTTAAAGTGTGTCAACGAAATAAAATCTCTATGTCGTTTTTGCTGTTTGACCTGAATAAATTTAAAGCAATTAATGATCAGTATGGGCACCACGAGGGTGATTTTGTATTAGTTAAGTTTGCTCAACTAATGATTGAAACGTTCAGGAATAGTGATGTAATTGGTAGACTCGGTGGAGATGAATTTGTTGCTATGATGACCAGCTCCGATGAAGAAAATACCAATACAATCCTAGCACGATTTGAGGTGGCTATTGAAGAAGCGAATGCAACGATGAACAAGCCATACAAAATCGAATACAGTGTGGGTTTAGTTCATTTTCAACATAATACTGAAAAAACGCCAGAGGAAATGATACAAGCAGCAGATGCTGCGATGTACAAAAATAAAAAGGGGATTTAAATGAAACTCTTTAAATGAAACTCTTTAAATGGAATTCTTTAAATGGAATTCTTAAGGTGAAGCCTACCTTTGTGCCTCTTAAAGCACGTTTTGAGGCTATAAGCCCAATACTTACATAAATACAACACTGAATCTGCCAAACACGCATCACCATGTTCGATATTGCCTTAAAAATTTAGACCTATTTAATCAAGAATAATGACGCTTGTTTGTCTATTCATTCAATTAGTTTTACCACCCTCTTTTACGTCATTTAGGAAACATTCGACTCTCAAGTTTTGTGCTATTACCACAACCTAATCTCAACATGTTACATTGACCTTATACTTCACTTATCTTCATTAATACCTATTTAATGGGTGAGTGAATCAAACGTTTGACGGTTTTCAGAATACTGCTTTTATCGATGCTCCACAGATGCTTACTATCTTGTTAATGAGTCGATTAACTGATTATTCATAGGTTTGTCTTATGTATTAAGTATTTTTTATTAATAATGAACTTCAAAAGACATTTACCCCTATTCTATTGTATTAATTTATTATTATTCTTAAATATATGAGTGCACTTTATTTATGACTTCAGACAAAAATTCCAAAGAAAACACAAATGAGATGAAGCATAGCGATGGTCTTGATGCAGGAAAAACGGAAAGATCTTTGGTGCTTGTTATTTTTCATCTGATCCAACGGATAATATTGATCATTGTTGTTGTGATGACGTTAGGAGCTGTAGCCTTTGAAATTCACGCGATTTATATTGCACAGACAATCAGCTTAGCCGACATCTTGTTAATGTTTCTTTATCTTGAAGTGGTCGGCATGGTGGCAGTATTTTACTCTGACCAACGCTCAGCGTTTGTTTACCCAATTTTTATTGCAATTACTGCCCTCGCTCGATTGATTGTTTTACAGGGTAAGGATATGGCACCTGAAAATATTCTGTATGAAGCAATAGCTATTTTACTTCTGGCCACCGCAGCAGTGATACTGATAAAAATGCGTAACGATTAATTTTTGTTGTCAGATATTAAAACCATCGAGAAAGTACAAATTTGCTCAAATATTTAGTTAATACACCTTTCAGCTCTGTAGTCTTGACCACGTATTACACCCTAACTATTGCAGGTTTTCAGAATCTGAATGATTGAATACTATCCTTATGGAAGTCTGTAAAATTGACTACAACATAGATATAAATCTTCCAGCCAAACATGCCCAAGCAGTCCTTTGATTTTTAGTATAATATTTCTTGTTTGTTGAAAACTTACATTTTGGACTAAAAGCATGTTTAAGCGCCATTCCATTTTAACTTTTGCCTTAGCACTAATATTCTTTCCTTCATCAGTGATTGCAAAAGATAAAGTTGTGGAGTGTGTCATGCAGCTTTATATTAACGCTGATGCTAATTTGACTTTAGCTGGTATAAGGGAACGTTGTAATCTTGATAACGTCTCTGAAAAAGAGATTGAGATAGCCAAACTTAGCATTACCCCCGAAAGTGTCACTGCACTTGGCGTAATATCTAAGCGGATCATTAAAGAACGGCAAACTGAATTTGACCCTTATGTTATTACGCCTTACAAAATTAATTATGTCCTACCACTGACGACTACAAATACAATAAATAAGGAGGCTTATTCATCCTACGATGGGTATGAAGATAACTTGGAAGATGTTGAAGCCAAATTTCAATTGAGCTTTAAAGTGCCTCTCAACTACAACAGCATGTTGATTGAGGGGGATGGCTTGTACTTTGGCTTTACAATTCAGGCTTGGTGGCAAGTCTATGCCGAAAACATATCAAAACCTTTTAGAGAGACCAATTACCAACCTGAGATTTTCTATTTAGCCCCTTTAAATTGGCATCCTTTTGGAGGCAACACTGGTTTTACTGTGGGTATAGAACATCAATCTAATGGTCGAGCGCAAAACTTATCGAGAAGTTGGAATCGAGTTTATGCCAATTTTTTATATGAAAAAGATAACTTTGCATTGTCATTTCGACCTTGGGTAAGATTATCTGAAGACGCGAAAGAATTTGAACTTGATCCAAAAGGTGATGACAATCCAGATATCGAAGATTTCCTTGGCTCTTCTGAATTAATGTTGGTTTATCAATGGGATAATTTGGAATTCAGTGTGAGTGGCCGTAGAAACCTTTCGACTAACAAAGGTTCGGCAGAATTTGGTTTTACCTTTCCTCTATGGGGAAAACTTAGAGGTTATGCCACCGCTTTTTCAGGTTATGGCGAGAGCTTAATTGATTATGACCACAGACAAACCAGGTTTGGTTTAGGTATTGCGCTGAACAACGTGCTCTAACCTCGTTTACAATATCTCAATATGACCAAGGGAAACTGTCGGACTAATTAACAATCTGCTTAATCCCAATGAAGTTATTAGCCAGGTCCTATTTCAGAGCTAGAAAACTGCAGAGTAATTATCATAGCTGTTTGCTAATAGACTGACATAAATCAATAAATTAAGGACCTATTCTGAACAAAACTTTGCTTAAATCTATCGATCTCGTTTATGGTTGCTGCAGCAATAAGCTTAATCAATATAATATGTCTGAACATCTTTTCTACCTATAGCCATTAATAATGTATGAAAGCCCAAAGTGTATTATATCTATTTATTGATAACTTCCGAGTTTACTCATAATGTTCACAAACTAGTGCTTTTATTGGAGCCAATCAAAGATGCTTAAATCCATTCACCATGTAGCAATAATTTGCTCTGACTACGAACACTCAAAACATTTTTATACACAGATTTTAGGACTAGAAATAGTAGCTGAAAATTACAGAGAACTCAGAAAATCTTACAAACTTGATCTTAGGCTTCCCAACGGAAATCAGATCGAGCTTTTTTCATTCCCTGATCGACCTCCAAGACCAAGTTTTCCTGAAGCGTTAGGTTTGAGACACTTAGCTTTTTCTGTCGACTCGGTTGAATCGATGTCTGCTTATTTGAATGCTGAAAACATCAATGTGGAGCCTATTAGAGTTGATGAATATACTCATAAAAAATTTACGTTTTTTAACGATCCTGATGGTTTGCCCCTAGAGATCTACGAGCATGTTGATAGCTAGCGATTCAATATACTGCTTTTAATATATTAAGAGTTCAGTGAATATTATTAATGATCAAAAATTTATTCTCTTACTAAAAAGAACAAAGAGATACTTTTCTTAATGGTTAATGATTATCGCTATAAAATTCCTCCACGGCAGTCACTACTTTAACGATATCTTCTGAATTGATATCAAGGTGCGTCACTAAACGTATCACTTTACCATTACTGATAATGATGTTTTTAGCGGCAAGAAAATCAATTAGTTGTGGTTGTTTTTGTGCACTGAGGAATAACATATTAGTTTGTGCACAACCATGCAAAGTGATGCCCTCGATGGCAGATAGTCCTTGTGCCAATAGCTGAGCATTATCGTGATCATCGTCAAGGCGATGAAGATGATTGTCTAAGGCATAAATGCCTGCAGCCGCCAGCATACCGGCTTGACGCATTCCGCCACCTAACATCTTTCTAATGCGTCTTGCCTTAGCAATAATCTCTGCACTTGCTACTAAAACCGAACCAATCGGGGCTCCTAGACCTTTTGATAAACAAATCGAAATAGAATCAAAGGCAGTCGTGATTTGCTTTACATCAACCCCCTGTGAGATCACTGCATTAAATAGCCGGGCCCCATCTAGATGAAAACTGAGGTGATATTCATCAACTAAGTCTTTTGCCTGATTAAGGTAATTCAAAGGTAGGACTTTACCGCCGATAGTGTTCTCAAGACAAAGTAACTTGGTCTTGGCAAAATGATTATCATCGGGTTTAATAACACGTTTGACGGTGTCTAAATTGAGGGTTCCATCAACATCAAATGAAATGGGTTGTGGTTGTATGCTGCCAAGAACTGCTGCACCACCAGCCTCATATTTGTAAGTATGGGCATCTTGACCAACAATGTATTCATCACCACGATCGCAATGTGCCATAAGGGCAATCAAATTACTCTGAGTGCCACTTGAACAAAAAATAGCGTCCTCTTTGCCTAGTAATAAGGCAGCTTTTTTTTCAAGCATATTGACTGAAGGATCTTCACCATAGACATCGTCACCAAGTTGAGCAGCAAACATTGCCTGCTTCATCTCAGCCACTGGTTTAGTCACTGTGTCACTGCGTAAATCGATGGTTTTCATAAACTACTATCCGATCAAAGTTAATTAATGTTATCGAAAATAAAATTTAAAAAAGCACTTAGTCATGTCGCTTTAAACTAAATTACACATTCTACCAACTTCCGCCTAGCGCAAGATTTAAGTTCACAAACTGGGTAAGTGATGCGCGGTTAATTGATAATAAATTACTGCGAGCTGAAAATACTCGCTGTTGTAGAATAAGCACATCTAATAAGCTTATTTCTCCTTCATTGAATTGCAGATTGGCAATTTTTAAAGCCTTTTCTGATTCAAGCAATACAGTCGTTAGCGCAGCTACACGTTTTCTCAATACAGAACCTTGATCAAGTGACCTTTCAACATCAGCGAAAGCATTCAATGCCACCTGAGCATAACTTGCCACAGCGGCTTTCTGATCTGCTGTTGCAGCTTCAACTTGAGCATCCAATCGTCCACCGTCAATAATGGGCGTGACTAAACTGCCTATGGCCTGCCATGCTAAATTAGCAGGGTTGAGAATATTACTGAGCGAGCTGGAGGCACCACCGAGTGAACCGCTCAAAGATAAATTTGGTAACTTGGCAGCTTTAGCCGCATCTAACCGATTAAACGCTGCTGCAACTTTTCTTTCAGCTGAAACTAAGTCAGGTCTTCGCTCCAAGAGTTGTGATGGTATACCGGCAGACAACGAGTTAGGTAAAATTGGCAGCGATTGATCAACACCTAATTCTGCACTTGGGTATCTGCCCAAGAGTAATTCAAGAGATCGAGTTGCGTCACGCTGACCTGCTTTACTTGATACAAGGCCATCTTGTGCACTAGCTAGATCTGCTTTGGCTAAGGATATGTTTTGTTGATTAGCTAAACCATTATCGAATTGAACCTGCACAATTCGATTAGTTTCCACCACCGTATCAACACTTTTTTGTGCTATTTCAAGTTGCTTGTTGGCTTCAATCGCAACAAAGTAGGTCTTAGCAACATTGGCTGCTAATGAATATTGTGCAAACTTATATTCGGCTTCCGCAGCGACTACATTTTCTTGAGCTGCAAGGTTGCCAGAACGAATGCGGCCCCAAAGATCCGCTTCCCAGCTTGCTTGCAGGCCTAAATTAAAGTTATTGCTGCCACTTCCTTCCACTCCTCCAGCAGATGTATTCCCAACACTTGTCAATTGAGGAGATAAAGAAGAAGCGGCTTGGTTGGCGAGGGCCCTAGCGCCGTCAACACTAGCCGACATGACTTGTAAATTACGATTATTTTTTTGCGCTTCTAAAACAAGTAAAGTCAAAGCTGGATCATTTAACTTCTCTAACCAGCTGACTTTCACATCACCAATACGTTGTTGTATTGAAGCCCACTGACTGGGTAAATCGGGTAAATTTGCAGCAGTGGCTGCTTTTGCATCTTCCACTCGATTTAAACTACTCGTTGCACAGCCACTTGCCAAAGTGACAATACACATTGCGATGACAGTTCTTTTAAAAAGTTTATTAGCTAGCATCTTTTTTGTTGATAGCGTTGTTGTAAATGACATCATGCCACCTCACTTTCAGAATTTTTAATTTTAAAGATCACGACATAAAGAGCAGGCACAACAATCAAAGTCAGCACTGTGGCGAAGGTCAAACCAAAAACCAATACCACCGCCATAGACTTGAAGAATGCATCGCCAAATAGAGGAATAACGCCCAGTACGGTTGTCAGCGCTCCCATCATAACCGGGCGGACTCTGCTTGCAGCTGAGTCCACAACGGCATCAAATCGTGCTTTGCCATCAGCTATTTCGATATCCATTTGATCAACTAGTACGATAGCATTCTTTATTAATAACCCAGACAAGGAAAGAAGCCCAAGGATAGCCATAAACTCCATCGGTGTGCCTGTTACTACAAGTCCCAACACAACACCAATCAATGCAAGTGGCACAACTAACCAAATGACTAGTGGTTGTCTTAATCCGTTAAATAAAATCACCACAACTAAGACCATCGCCAATAGACCCATAGGGATAGTACTAGCTAAATCTCCTTTGGCTTCAGTACTGTTACCCAGCTCACCACCCCACTCAAGTTTTACGCCAGGTGGTAATTCAATCGCATTAATTTGTGGACGTACACGACCCTGAAGATCAGATGCTAGATCTCCAGCAACAGGGTCAGACTGTGCTTTGATTTTCCAAACTCTATCTTCTCTTAATAATAGAGAATTGCGCCAAGCCATATTAATACTGTCTACCACTTGTTCTAAAGGCACTGCAGCACCTGTCACCGGACTGATAATTTGTATTTGACCAATTGATTCTGCATCTAAACGTTCTGATTCTGGCGCACGAGCAATGATTGGAATAAGTGTATCGCCTTCCCGATAAACACCCACAGTTCGACCTGAAAAATTGGTTAACAATGATCTTGAAAGATCTTCACGTGATATGCCTAAACGGCGTCCTTTGTTTGAAGAATAAACAGGCTGAATAATGCTAACAGGCTGTCGCCAATCGTCTTTAATCGATATTGCACCTCCGTCTGCAGTCATAATAGCTTTTGCTTCATCAGCTAAGCGCCTCAATACAGCTGGATCAGGTCCACTGAATTCAGCTTCGATTTTTGAACCGCCACCTGGCCCTAATTCAAATTGCCACACCTTAGCTTGTGCATTTGGGTAACCTGAATCTAAATACGCCTGAATTTTAGGAATAATATCTGGGATGTCATCGTAATTATTGACTTTCAATAAAAATTGTCCATAAGCAGAGTTTCCACTTTCTGCAGCGTATACCAACATGTAACGCAACGTTCCCTTACCTATCAGCGTTTGAACATTTTCAATACCTGAATAAGTGAGAAGCTCAGCTTCAATTTTTAACATGTCGGCTTTGGTCTGAGTTATGTCAGTGCCTTCAGGCAACCAATAATCTACTACTACTTGCGGCGTGGTAGAGGTTGGAAAAAAGCCAGACTTCACAAATTGAAAACCCCACACAGAAACCACAAACAAAATCATAGTTAAGCCAATAGGCACCCAACGTATTTTTAAGACTCTACGCATGAAGTCTTTGTAAGTGGCCATGAATTTGCCGTCTTTCGGTTCCTGTGTGGTTGCAGGGACTTCTTTGAACATAAGATCAGCGAGAAAAGGCACAACTGTAATGGCGAATATCCAACTGTACATAAGTGAAATCATCACCACCCAAAATAGATGCCCCGTATATTCCGCAGTAGAACCAGGGGCTAAACCAATAGGTGCAAAAGCGAGTATTCCTACTAGTGTACCGCCCAATAAAGGCCAAATTGATCGACTAATAATTTTCTTAACGATATCGAGCTTTCTCTCACCGCGTTGTGTACCAACGAGTATGCCATCTGTTACCACAATGGCGTTATCCACTAACATACCTAGTGCGATGATCAATGCGCCTAATGAAATGCGATGCATGGGAATGTTTAATAGATACATAGTGGCAAGTGTTGCGGCGATAGTAATGATCAAAGTCGCTCCAATAATAATGGACGATTTTATTCCCATGAAGAAAAACAAGGTAACAAGTACTATGGCAAGTGCAGCAACAACGTTTAATACAAAGCTTTGTACTGCGTCATCAGTAATTTTACCTTGGTGATAGTACTCATGGATTTCTATTCCAATGGGCCGTTGATTTTCAACGCTGGTAATTTTTGTATCAATTGCATTGCCCATTTTCACCACATTAGCGCCTGTGACATTAGAAATACCAAACCCTATAGCAGGCTCACCGTTGTAGCGAATCTCGTCAGTAAGTGGTGTTTTATAAGCTCTTTCAACAGTGGCGATATCTCTTAAATAAACAAGTGTGCCCTCATTATCTGTAGCCACCACCATGCTTTTAATTTCTTCCACTGAATCAATTGAGCCTGAAGGCTGAATGATCAAACGACGATTTCCAGCCAGAACATTACCCGCTGGACTGACCGCATTTTGTTTTTCAAGCTGCTGGTAGATATTATTAATTGATTGACCTAAAGCGGCTGCTCGTTCGCGAGACACTTCAACGTATATTGCCTCTTTTTGCAGGCCTGATAACGATACTTTTGCCACACCCTCGACGCTTAATACATCTGTGCGTAATTTTTTGGCATAATCTTCAAGTTCTTTGTAGGTATAACCATCACCTGTTAAAAGAAAATACACACCATAAACATCACCAAAATCGTCGTTTACGATCGATGCAATAGCACCTGGTGGCAATGAAGATTGCGCATCATTCACTTTATTGCGAAGTTTTGACCAGATAGCCTGCAATGCCGCCTTGGAGGGTGAAAATTCGTATTTTATTTCAACATTAATTCTAGATAAACCCGCAGATGACGTGGACTTCAAACTTTCCACTTCTTGCATTTGTTGTATCGCAGACTCTAGTGGTTCGGTGATCTCATTTGCCACTTCTGTAGGTGTAGCACCTGGATATTGAGTGATAATAACCGCCGTCCTAATAGTGAACTCTGGGTCTTCAAAACGTGACATGTTTTTGTAGGCATTCCACCCACCCACCAGCGATGCAAGAATAACAATCATTGTTATCAGACGATTCTTCATCGCAAAAATTCCTGGATTCATAAAGATAATTCCTATTGGTTTAGACTAGAAGCTTGATTAGTTTTCTAAACGACGGATTTTCATGCCTTCGTTCAAATACGAAGCTCCCGCCCCAACAATGGTATCTCCTGCAACCAAACCTGAGTCAATCGTTAGCGTTTCACCTACTCCTGCCCCAACTTGAATATTTTGCCTGGCAACTGTCATGGTTTGAGTATCGACTTTCCATACAAATTGGCCATCACTGTCAGATAATACTGCGCTTAAAGGAATGGCAATTTGACCTACACTTTTGGCATCTGTAGACAGTCTAAAAGTTGAGTGAACAACACCTGTCATACCCGGTAAAATAGTGAGCTTCTCAGGGGGAGTGAAACCAAAACGCACATCAAAAGTTTGTGAACGCTCATCTGCCAGCGTGGATATGGCCACAAATCGTGCCTTCATCTCATATTGAGTCGCAGAATCAAGCACAACGTGAGACTCAATAGGTACGATTTGTTTTGAGTGAGTAACTAAACTAGCAGGAACCTTGACCAGTGCCTCGGCAGCACCTTCAGTCTGAATAGTGAACACCGCCTGAGATGGACTCACAGTATCCAGCTCTTCTGAATGTTTGACTGCTACCACGCCGTCAAACGGCGACAATAAAACAGTGTCTTCCATTGCTTTATTAGCTGTGTCCAACTGAGCAGTGGTGACGTTTAGCTGAGTTAGGCGTTGGTCATACACGTTCTGAGCTATAGCATTTTCTACAATTAGCCGTTCTGCACGCTCAAAATCTAACTTTGCAACATTAAATTGTGTCTGAGCAGTTTGTAATCTGTTTTTGAAATCTCGCTGCACTAAGGTCCCTAAAACGTCACCTTGTTTAACCTCTGAGCCTTCTCGCACATTAAGTTTTTCAATTTGCCCTGACACTTGAAAGGTTAATTCTTTCGAACTCAAAGCCTCAACAACAGCAGGGAAGTTAAAGTACTTTATGTTTGAAGACGCAGTAACTTCAATTAATTTAGCAGGTCGGATAACCTCTACTTTTTCAGACGATACTTTTTGCCCACAGCCGCCCAATATACTAAAGGCTGCCATTATCAAAATAATAAGATGTGTCTTTGAAATCATTTCTTTACCTTATTTAATTGTTTTCACAATTAATTTGTTAATGCTATTTATGTTAAGAAACATAGTCACTTAAATGTCTATTACTAACTTTATGTCAAAAGCCTCAATGATATCTACAAAAAAACACTCTTATCATAGGTGTAATGGTAAAAGCCGCAGGTGAAGTGAGGTGATCTCTCTATTAAGTTAGAGAACGTAGGAAGATATCACTACTCAGTTTGTATATAAAAAATGAGATGTCAGTGATTTTAGAAGCTTTTAATTGTTATCTCAACTTGTACGTTTTTGTCGACGTTAAAACTCCTTGAGAGCCACAGTTAAGTATATTTAGAATTTAAATTATTCAATACATAGTTGATGTATATTTTTTCAAACTATATTTTTGTGGTCCGCAACTTATCGGAGAGTTCAGTAGGCTACTTTTGGAATTCGATTATTAAGCTTAATATAATAATTTTTTGCGGGCTGGATTTATCGCTGCTTGCAGATAGTAAAACGGGTTGATACTGAGCAATCTTCAGTGATTTTGATTTAAAAAACACATAAAAAAACCTGATGAAGCTATAAAAGCAGTAACATCAGGTTCAAAATGCTCACCTATCAAAACAATACTCGGTTTCCAGAATTATTATTGATTGACAGTCACTTTTCAGACAATCTAATTAAGCGTAACAAACTCCTCGCTAGAAGTAGGGTGAATTGCCACACAAGAATCAAAATCAGCTTTAGTTGCTCCCATTTTCATTGCTACGCCAAAGCCTTGGAGTATCTCATCCATGCCTGCGCCAATACCGTGTAAACCTACTACTTTTTCTTCAACTCCTGCACAAATCAACTTCATACGTGTCATTTGACGATGTCTAGTAACGGCGGTGTACATTGCAGCAAAACCAGAACTGTATACCGTGATATTATCTTCACCGTATTCCTTAATAGCCTCTATTTCACTTAACCCAATTGTACCGATAGGCGGATGACTGAATACAACGGTAGGGATCAAACTGTAGTCCATATGAGCGTCGGTTTGACCATTAAATAAACGTTCAGATAGTAGACGTCCTGATTTCACTGCTACTGGGGTAAGTTCAACGTAACCAATGTTGTCACCCACTGCATAAATGCCATCGATATTACTGTTTTGGAATTTATCGACCTTAACATAACCGCCTTCGTTTAGTTCAACACCTGTGTTCTCCAAGCCAATCTTATCGTTTGATGGCTTACGGCCGATCGCCCAAACCACACAATCGGTCTCGATTGACTCACCATTGTCAAAATCAATAGTTAACGAACCATCAGCATTTTTAATCACCTGGGTCGGTGCAGCGTGAGTATGCAACGTAGGACCATCTTGGGCCATCAGCTCTACCAATGTTTCAGATATCATAGTGTCAAAAGTACGTAGTGGAGCATGTTTACGAACTACCAAATCAGTTTTTGTACCCAGAGCGTGCATTACGCCAGCAAGTTCTACAGCTATATATCCAGCTCCAACCACAACAGCACGTTTAGGTTGTTCACTTAGACCGAAGAAACCATCGGAGTCAATACCGAATTCTGCACCAGGAACGTTGGGCTTAATAGGACGACCGCCTGTAGCGATAAGAATGTGATCAGCCGTGTACTGTTTACCGTTCACTTCGATAGTGTTCTTATCCACAAAATTCGCAAAACCTTTAATTAGGGTTACACCATTTTTTTCAAAACCACTACTATAACTAGCGTGAATACGTTTGATGTAAGCTTCACGGCTATCTACTAATGTTTGCCAATTAAACTTATTTAATGTGACATCAAATCCATAATCAGCGGCATAAAGATTAATTGCCTCAGCAACGTGTGCGCCAAACCACATCACTTTTTTGGGTACACAACCTACATTGACACAAGTACCACCAATTGCATTTGCTTCTACCAACGCTACTTTTTTACCATGTTTAGCTGCGCGATTTGCAGATGCAATACCGCCGCTTCCACCGCCTATACATATATAATCAAAATCTGCCATAAGTCTGCCTAATTAAAATAATGGGTTAAAGATAGTGCTTATCATACAAAAATAACACCGTAATTTTTCAATCGATGCAATCTATTCAATCGATACGTGTTGTAAATGTAAAAAGAACCTAGCGGCCATGATTAAATTGCATTGTTATTAAAATTATCGGTTACAACCGTCGGTCACCTATTGTGATTTAGTCAATGTAACCCAACTTCATTATATGACTTAGGAGAAAAGACTACTTTATGACTAACCCACTAAATGACTTATCTAGCCTGCCGCAATTTTCGGCCATCAAACCTGAACATATTCAACCTGCTATTGAAAGAGCTATTCAGGCCTGTAAAACCAAAATTACCGAGACGTTGAATCAAGGTAGTTATAATTGGGATGGTCTAGTAGCACCCATTGAAGAAATAGACGACGAACTCAGTCGCACATGGTCTCCGATTTCTCATATGAACTCCGTGGTGAGTAATGATGCATTACGTGAAGCGCATGATGCTTGTTTACCAAACTTATCAGAGTATGCCACCTGGGTGGGTCAGAACACTGACTTATATAATGCTTATTGCAAAATTGAATCAAGTAGTGAGTTTACAGACTTATCAGAGGCACAAAAAAAAGTCATCACTCACGCAATTCGTGATTTCAAACTCTCTGGTGTAGCTTTAGACGATGAAAAAAAGGCTCGTTATGCAGAGGTTAAAAGTCGCTTATCAGACTTAGGTTCAACTTTTAGCAACAATGTTATGGATGCCACCCTAGGCTGGCAGAAACATATTACCGATCAAACTGAATTGGCAGGTTTACCAGGATCCACCTTGGATGCAGCCAAGCAGCTCGCAGAAAGCAAAGATTTAGAAGGCTGGTTGTTCACTTTGGATATTCCAAGTTATCTACCCGTTATGACTTACGCTGACAGCAGCACATTACGTGAACAAATGTATCGAGCTTATACTTCAAGGGCTTCTGACCAAGGGCCAAATGCGGGTAAGTGGAACAATACTGATATCATTGAAGAAACTTTGAGTTTGCGTCAAGAATTAGCACAGTTATTAGGTTTTACACATTTTGCAGAATATTCTCTTGCCAGCAAAATGGCGAATACCGGTGAACAAGTAAATGGTTTCTTGCAAGATTTAGCCAAACGTTCTAAACCCCAAGCACAAAAAGACATCGATACGCTGACAGCTTATGCCAACGAACATTATCAAGCAGATGAATTGCAAGCATGGGATTTTGCTTATTACAGTGAAAAACTAAAAGAACAAACCTATAAAATTTCTGATGAACAACTACGTCCATTTTTTCCTGAAAACAAGGTAGTAAAAGGTCTATTTGAAGTAGTATCGCGCTTGTATAACTTAACTATCAGTGTTCGTGACGATATTGATACATGGCATAAAAATGTACGCTTTTATGATATTCATGACCAAGCTGGCGAGCTTCGTGGCAGTTTTTATCTAGACTTATATGCTCGCGAGAAGAAACGTGGTGGTGCTTGGATGGATGAGTGTCGAGTGCGCAGACAAAAAATAGATGGTAGTCAGCAATATCCTGTTGCATACCTGACCTGCAACTTTAGTGGCCCAATAGGTGACAAATCTGCACTATTTACTCACGATGAAGTGGTCACTTTATTCCACGAATTTGGTCACGGCATTCACCATATGCTAACCAAAATAAATGTAGCTGGGGTGTCTGGTATCAACGGTGTACCCTGGGATGCAGTGGAGTTACCGAGCCAATTTTTAGAAAATTGGTGCTGGCAACCAGAAGCCTTAAGCTTTATTTCTGGGCATTTCGAAACAGGTGAAGCACTGCCCCAAACGTTATTGGATAATATGTTGGCAGCACGTAATTTTCAATCAGCTATGCAAATGCTTAGGCAGTTAGAATTCAGCCTCTTTGATTTTAGTCTGCACGAAAATTTTGTTGCAGGGCAAACTAATGTACAACATTGGCTAGACAAAGTGCGAGAAGAAGTATCAGTGCTTATTCCACCGAGTTTTAACCGCTTCCAAAATAGCTTTGGGCATATTTTTGCAGGTGGCTATGCTGCAGGTTATTACAGTTATAAATGGGCGGAAGTACTATCATCTGATGCATTTAGTCGTTTTGAAGAAGAAGGAATTTTTAATCAACAAACTGGCCAAGATTTTCTGACTAACATTTTAGAGATGGGCGGAAGTAAAGAGCCTATGGAATTGTTTGTGGCATTTAGAGGACGCGAACCAGAAGTCGATGCGTTACTACGCCATTCAGGTATTTCAGCTTAGATTACTCGTTATCAATTATTCTGCTAAGCATTGTTTTGATCCCTCATCCCAATTTTGCATTACTTATATGCTGATTGGGTTTGGTATTCGACAGCTTTGCTGAGAGTGCAATTATTTAGAGTAAACACATATGCAGAACCTTGAAAGATATGCTGCCATTTATCAGCGAGCTTGTGAGCGAAAAGGCGGCCCACAAGCTTTAGCCACTGGCTTGAATAAACCTTTGTCAAACACATTACTAAGCAAAGTTGGAGATGACAGGTTTTTAGCTGAGTTTAGCAAAAAAGTTTTTCAATCTGGATTTGTGTGGCGTGTTGTAAGAAATAAATGGCCCGATTTTGAACGTGTATTTTTTGGCTTTAATATCGAAAAAATTCTCTTAGTTCCTGATGAAATGCTAGAAAAAAAAGCAACCGACCCAAGTATAATTCGCAATTATAATAAAGTTAGAACCATTCGTGATAATGCTGTAATGATTGATTCCGTAGCTCGCGAGCATGGAAGTTTTGCTAAATTTGTCGCTGATTGGCCCAACGAGGATATTATTGGCCTGTGGGCTTATTTAAAGAAACACGGAGCAAGACTTGGCGGCAATACTGGACCTTATAGCTTGCGGATGATAGGTAAGGATACTTTCTTACTTAGCAGTGACGTAGTCGCTTATTTTACTCAGCGAGATATTATTTCTGGCTCCGCAAGATCGAAACGTAGCCTGACGGCCATTCAAGATAGTTTCAATGAGTTGCAACAACAAAGCGGCCGCTCGTTGCAGGAATTGAGCATGATAATTTCGAAAAGTGTGGGTGATAACTATCAATAGTCATTTTCACATGCGTCACTGCTTTCACTCCATATCATTTTTAGCGAAACACCTCCCAATGACTCAGTGGTGGCTATCCCATCATTCTTATCTGTTGGCGTGCGCTTTTATTCGGTAAACTACCTTTAATATCACTACCTAGGATTTCTCATGAGCGCCCCTGAAGCAACTGATACCCCAGCATCGACATCAACATCAGAACAAACGACACACTTTGGTTTTAAACAAGTCGATACCAGCCAAAAAGTGAATATGGTAAAAGAGGTATTCCAATCAGTCGCTGCAAAATACGATATCATGAATGATGTGATGTCGTTGGGTGTGCATCGTTTGTGGAAGCGTTACACCATCGATTGCAGTGGTGTCCGTACAGGGCATAAAGTACTCGACTTGGCCGGTGGTACCGGCGATTTAACGGCTAAGTTTTCGCGTATTGTTGGTGAATCAGGCAAAGTAATACTGGCCGATATCAATGATGCCATGCTTAAAGTAGGCCGTGATAAATTGCGTGATAAAGGCATAGTGGGTAATGTAGAATACGTACAAGCTAATGCCGAAGCATTACCCTTTCCTGATAACAGCTTTGATATTATCACTATTGCCTTTGGGCTAAGAAATGTAACTGATAAAGACAAAGCCTTGGCTTCGATGTACCGCGTATTAAAGCCTGGTGGCCGTTTACTTGTTTTAGAATTTTCTAAACCCACAAACGAGATATTGAATAAAGCCTACGATACGTATTCATTTCATTTGTTGCCTAAAATCGGCCAACTTGTGGCCAACGATGCAAACAGTTATCAATATTTGGCTGAGTCTATCCGTATGCACCCAGAGCAAGAAGTACTGAAGACTATGATGGACTCTGCTGGGTTTGAGCAAACGACTTATCAAAATTTAACTGGCGGCATAGTCGCATTGCATAGAGGTTTCAAATTTTAATATGATCTTTGCCCAATTAGTTACCTCAGGAATCGAACTGGCGATGAATCAACTGCTTAAGCTCGACGATGATAGCCAACAACGCTTGAAAAAATTATCAGGAAAATCATTACAAGTGACAATTAGAGAGTTGCCGTGGCCACTTTTATTCACTTTTTCTGAGCAGATTGATGTTCGCGCTGTTGTCACTTCAGACCATGATGTAGAGCCTCTACCTGAACTAGTAGATTGTTTGATTGAATTAAATTTAGAGACCTTACCTAAACTCAGAGATAGCAGTAAGCTCACCCAGTTGATCCAGAAAAAGCAGCTAAATTTGATTGGCGACATTTATGTGGCGCAAACCTTTAGTGCATTACTCAAAGATTTGGATATTGACTGGGAAGAACACCTCTCCCAATATACCGGCGATGTAGCTGCCCACCAAACATTTACCAGCATGAGAACCTTGTTTGATTCGGCTAAAGCACAAATCGAACAAGGTTCTGTTGAACTTGGAGAACGTTTAACCCAGAGCGATTCAATTGCGGTTAAACCTATCGAGGTAGCTGAATTTAGTCATAGTGTGAGTGAGCTACGAAGTGTCACTGAGCGTTTGTCCGCCAGAATTTCTTTTTTAGAACAAGCAAAGAAAATTGATACAGGGACAAATAACTAGCGTGAGAATTCTACGTTTTTACCAAATTAATAAGGTGATGTTACAACATGGCCTAGACGAGCTCATTCCCAGTAAATGGTTACCTTGGTATGCAAAGTTAGGTCGCTTTGGATTTTTCTGGCTGCGAAACAAACATCCTGATAAATCACAAGGAACACGCGTCAGGTTAGCATTGCAAACTTTAGGTCCTGTGTTTATTAAATTTGGCCAGATGTTGTCTACCCGCAAGGATCTGCTACCGCCAGATGTGGCAAGTGAGCTGTCTATTTTACAAGACAAGGTTGAACCTTTTGACCCTGAGCTAGCTAAAAAAATTGTTCGTGATGCTTTTGGATTAGCACATCTTAGTGACTTGTTTAGTGAATTTGAGACTAAACCATTAGCTTCTGCATCTATTGCTCAAGTTCATGCCGCAAAATTAAAAGATGGCAATCACGATGTTATTGTTAAAGTCATTCGCCCCAATATTCAACATACCATTCAGTCTGACATTGAGCTTATGCGCACGGCAGCAAGTGCTTTACAAAAGTTGCTACCTGATGGCAAACGTTTACGTCCAGTTGAGGTTGTAAAAGAATACGAACGCACCATCATTGATGAATTAGACTTGACCCATGAAGCCGCTAACGGCATACAGTTTAAGCGTAATTTTGAAAACTCCACCGCCTTGTATGTGCCAACTATTTACAGTGACTATAGCCATAAAAATGTAATGGTAATGGAACGAATTTATGGCACCCCTATTTCTGATATAGAACAATTGATTGCGCGCAATACCAATATGAAGAGGTTAGCGGAGCGCGGTGTTGAAGTATTTTTCACTCAAGTCTTTCGTGATAGTTTTTTCCATGCAGATATGCATCCTGGCAATATATTTGTTTCTACCGTTAACCCTGATGATCCTCAATACATTACAATAGACTTTGGCATTGTGGGTACACTAAATAGTGAAGACAAACGTTATTTGGCAGAAAATTTCATTGCTTTCTTTAACCGGAATTATCGCAAAGTCGCTGAATTACATGTGGATTCAGGGTGGGTACCATCGGATACCGACATTGATGATTTTGAGGCATCCATTCGTAAAGTTTGTGAACCTATTTTTCAAAAACCTTTAGCAGAAATTGAATTCAGCAACGTTTTACTACAACTGTTCAATACCGCCAGACGTTTTAATATGGTGATACAACCACAGTTAGTTCTGCTTCAAAAAACCTTACTATATATTGAAGGTTTAGGTCGTCAGTTATACCCGCAACTTGATTTATGGAAAACGGCTAAACCATTTTTAGAAAACTGGATGAAAGAACAAATTGGTTTTAAAGCCATGTATCAAAAAATCTCTACCAACCTACCTTATTGGTCTGAGAAGCTGCCTGAAATGCCAGACTTAATTCATGACACCCTGAAACAAGTTAAAACATTACCTGAAAAACAAAAGCTTCAATTTGAAACTCAACAAGAACAACTTAGGCAACAACACACCAGCACGCTACTCATGATAATGGGGGCCACCTTGATTATTGTTGGCGCCATACTACCCATATATCAAGATAATTGGTGGCCCAGCGGTTGCTTTGACATATTAGGTATAGCTTGCTGGTTTTTTGCATTTAAAAAAAAGCGGAATTAAAACACGGTCATAAACGAATTTATTACACCTTGTTAAGCAGATTTTGATGATGATGTTTGGCTATCACCCTTTTGACATAAAAGACCTTATAAAAATATGACTAGTCTGTAAAATTAAGATGGACCAAAAAAACCTTCTACCCGCAAAGCAATACCGTAAGACGCTGAAAACATCTCGTCGCGCCGCCACAAGATAAAAGGTTCAACTTCATAAAACAACCATTTTCTTAGGATGTTTTTGCGCCACCTTAAACTCACTAAGTATTCTTCTAAACGATGATTTGGGCGACTCAGGCCCTCAATATAGACACCCGCTATCAGTGCATTTTTTTCATCAAATTGTGTGAGCTTTTGTAAGCTATGTTGCCAAAGCCAGTCGTTGGTTTGGTCTCTGAAATAGTAGTGATTATTCCACCTGAACATCGAGTAATCAGTGGCGTTGTAACCTACTTGCCAAGAAAAATCAGCACCTAAGCCATCAATACTGTATAGATATGCGGAGGTTTCCCAACGTAAAATTGTTTTATCCGTTAGAAAATGGGAATTTCGATAACGGCTTTTAACAAAAGCCTGTAATCGACGGCCTACACCAATACGGTGTGACAAACCACTTTCAGGGCTACTACGCCAGCGTAATGCCAAACTAAAACGATTCTGCTCAACAAAATTATTATTACCCGATGCTTGGATGTCGTTACCAGGTCTGTCATCGTCATAATCAGATAAAACCAAATCAGCACGGTTTTTTAAATTGGGTAATTTCACTCTTATTTTAATCCGAGTCTCGAACTCAACGACATCTCGGCTTCTTGGTTCCCATCCCAATCTAATGCGCGCTTCACCGAAGGCATGTTCACGATTTTCAAATTCTTCTAGTGCAAAAAACTCATCAAACCATAAGGCGCTAGTGTTGACTGAAGACGCAATGCTCTGATGCATGTTATCTAACCATTGGTATTCTTGTTTCATCTCTTGTGCATTGATATTTGTTATAAAAGCGATGCTGATAAAGAATAACAAATAAGATTTCTTCATACTTTTCCTCAACATAAACACCCATATACAAGTATTTAATAAGCTAACAATTAATGTTTGTAAATTTAAGATTAACGCAATTAGTGATTAAAAAGTCAAACAACCTAATTTTGGCTATCAAATCCAGTGACCTTTGCAATAAGCTACGTATAATGAAATTATTGAAACATCAGGAGTTAGGTTATGTTTGGCATCAGCCCCATGCAGTTAGTTATTATATTAGTTATTGTAGTTTTACTTTTTGGCACTAAAAAGCTACGTGGTTTAGGTGGTGATTTAGGCTCAGCTATGAAAGGTTTTAAAAAAGCGATGGGTGAGGATGATAAAGAAAAAGATGCCGATTTTGATGCTAAAGAAACAGTTGAAGATAAATCAGTTGTTAATGCCGGAGATACTAAAAATGCAGAGACTCCTATTAAGCAAACGAAGAGCGAACACAAAGAGTCTAATTAATGTTTGATATAGGCTTCTTCGAACTTTTAATTATTACTGTTGTAGGTTTAGTGGTGTTGGGACCTGAAAGGTTACCTGGTGCTATCCGTTCAACAATGAAAAGTGTGCGAAGTATCAAAGGCATGGCCAATGGTTTTCGACAGGAAGTCGAGCAACAGTTCAAGATTCATGAACTACATGAAAACTTGAAAAAAGCCGAGCAACAGAACCTCGAAAATTTGCCTCCGGAGCTTCAAAAGTCAGTTGACGAGCTTCGTGATGCAGCTAAGTCGGTTCAAAAACCTTATTCTAAAGAGTAGCTAACATGGCTGAACCAAATAGCTTAATCGCTCATTTAATTGAGCTCAGAAGCCGTGTGCTATACGCAGTTGTCAGTGTGTTTGTGGTATTTCTTTGCTTGGTTTATTTTGCACAAGACCTATATCACTGGTTAGCGACTCCTTTGTTAGATACCTTGCCAGAAAATGCACAAATGATTGCCACAGATGTAGCTTCTCCTTTCTTTGCCCCTTTTAAGCTGACAATGGTGTTGTCATTCTTCATTGCTATCCCTGTTGTGCTTTACCAAATCTGGGGATTTGTTGCGCCGGGGTTGTATAAAAATGAAAAACGCTTAGTCGCACCGCTATTGTTTTCTAGTACCTTGTTATTTTATTTAGGTATGGCCTTCGCCTACTATGTCGTTTTCCCATTAGCATTTTCTTTTTTTACCAGCGTCGCGCCAGAAGGTGTGGTGATCAATACTGACATTAGTAGTTATCTTAATTTTGTTCTCAAGATTTTTTTTGCTTTTGGATTATCATTTGAAATTCCAGTCGCAATAGTCTTGATGTGCTGGACCGGTGTAACCACACCAGATGCACTAAGAGCAAAACGCCCATACGTCATTGTGGGAGTGTTTGTAGTCGGCATGCTCCTCACTCCTCCCGACATCATATCGCAAACGCTACTAGCCATACCTATGTGGATTTTATTCGAATTTGGTATTGTAATTGGTAGTATTTACACCCGAAAAAAAGCGGAACAAGAACAACAGGATGATTTATGACTCATACAAGCAAATGGTTGACATTATTGATATTGGTAAGCCCTTTTAGCATAGCCGTTACAGCAATAGATGAATTATCGATATGTGCTAAAAAGGAGGATAGCTTGCAACGCTTAGTCTGTTATGACAAGTTAGCCGAGATCTCGAAAAATAAATCTTCGCAGCAAAAAACTCAACAACAACACCCAGTGCAAGTCACAACGACTGAACTTTTAGACCCCCTTTCTCTGGTAGAACAAACACCCCAATCAAAACGAGTTTTGATAAAACCAGAGCAACCTTCAATCTCACCAGTAATGAATCCAAAAACAGGTGTTGAGTCGGCTAATAATATTAGTCAACAGCAAGCTACTTTTGGATATGAAAACAAACAATCTATTGAAGACTTGATTGATCAAATTAAAGCTAAAATAATAAAAGTGAAAAAGAATCGATTTGGTAGTCAAACGCTTACTCTTGATAATGGACAGGTATGGCAGCAGACGAGTAGCAGACGTCTCAAGTTGAAAATAGGCCAAACCGTTATTATTGAACGCGGAGCATTGGGGTCATTTTTTATTGGCAAAGAAAATATCAACAAACGAATACGTGCTAAGCGAGTGATATAAGGTCATGTCGTGGTGTGACATTGGTGTCAACCTAAATGACAAACGATTATTTTTTGTACCCGTATTTGAAAGGGCCTTAGCGGCTGATGTAAACCATATTATTATTACCGGAACTAGTCTGGAGAAAAGCCAACAAGCTATCCTGTTGGCAGAACAATACCCCAATCACTTATGGGCCACTGCTGGTGTACACCCCCATGACGCCAGCCAATTTACACCCCAAACTATTGATGATCTTAGAACTTTATCAAAGTCTACTCGTGTAGTTGCCATAGGTGAATGTGGCTTGGATTTCAATCGAAACTTTTCAACACCCGAACAACAGTGTTTTGCTTTTGAACAGCAACTCAAATTAGCATGTGAATTGGGTTTGCCTGTTTTTTTACATGAACGCGATGCATTTGAAGTACAGATTGAATATCTCACTAAATATCGTAACGATTTACATGGTGGCGTGGTGCATTGTTTCACTGGCGATATTAAGCAGATGGAGCGTTACTTAGATTTAGGTCTATATATTGGTATAACCGGTTGGGTATGCGATCTAAAACGTGGGCAAGCGTTACGTGGCGCTATTAAATCATTACCCCTAGAGCGTATTTTGTTAGAAACTGATTCACCATATTTACGTCCCAAGGGCTTAGCCAATAACCGTAAAGTTGATAATGGAAATAACGAACCCGCTTATTTACCTTACATAGCTCAGGAAGTCGCTAGTCTAATGGCAACTGATATCGAGGTATTACAGCTAGCGAGTCAGGTGAATACACAAGCTCTATTTAATATTTCAAGCTCTCATATTAATCGTGCTAAATAATTCGAATAACATAATCTTAAGCAAGACATGGCTTTTGGTAATTATCAGTATTTTTGTTGCCGTCCTTTTTGCAATCACTAGTTTTACTAACCCAATCCGCCCAAGCCATTCATTAATAGTAGACGTTGAATACTTGGTTGATACAAATAAACAGTATTCGATTACTAGTATATTGAGCACCTCTAATAATATTTGGCAGCAACATAGTCAAGATTCAAACACATTAGACATGTTTAACAAGTTACTTTGGTTCAGGTTTACTCTCGATAGCCTAGATCCTAAACAACCTAGGTTGCTGGAAATTGATAACGCATTATTGGATAGGGTTAACCTTTGGTTTGTGCGAGGCAACGAGATACTCAATGAATATCAGATAGGGGACTCTTTACCCTTCTCGCAGCGTGTCATTGAGCATGAAAGTTTTTTATCTCCGGTACCAACAAAAAGCCAAGAGATAGTCGTTTACGTTAGCACCTTATCTAAAGGGTTAAACCGCCTGCCTTTAAATATTTGGCAACAACAAGACTACTTAAAATTCACCAGTAAAAGTAACTTAATCGCAGGTGTATTTTTTGGTTTAATGTTAACAATGGGATTCATTAGCCTGTTCTTTTTTGTCACAACTCGTAACGCCACTTTTTTAGTCTATGCTGGCTATGTTATGTTTTTAGCTTTGACACTAGCGGCGCTACAAGGTTTAGGTTATCGCTATATATGGCCTAATTCAACTTGGTTGCAGCAAAATGCAATAGGAATCTTTGCCCATTTAACTGTGTGGTTCTCGATTATATTTTGTGATCTGTTACTGAATGTCAGAGTCTACAGCGTGAAGTTTAGTAAGCTCCTTAACGTCATTGCTTACGCTTTTTTAATCAATCTAGTCATCAGTTTGTTTATACCACTCCCCCTATTTTTTAATATATTTTTAATCATGTTATGTACCAGTAGTATATTTATTTTCAACGTCTCAGTTAGATTATGGATAAAAGGTTCGCTCATCGCACGATATTACACATTGGCATTGGCAATCTTATTTATTAGTGCTTGTGTAATAAGCGTAGATACACTCAATGTAATCGACTTAAACTTATCTTCTAACTACACATTGATGCTGAATATGAGCGTAGAGACTATTCTTTTAGGACTTATTCTAGGTATCAGCCATCACCAACAACGCCAAGTATACCTTGATACGCAAGCTGAGTTATTGAACAAAGAACGTCAAGCTCAGCATAATCAAATTGATATGTTAGCGTTACAAGAGAACACTACTGAAGAGCTTGAGTACAAGGTACAAGAACGCACACTAGAATTAGAAATTGCCCTTCGTGAATTATCTGAAACTAACCGCGAACTTCAAGAAAAAAATACTATAGATGCATTAACAGGGATCCGAAACCGCAGTTATTTTAACAAAAAATATCAAGCCGAAGTGCGAAAGAGCCGACGAGAACGAACCCAGTTATCTGTAGTAATGATAGATATTGACCATTTCAAAAGCGTAAATGATCAATATGGCCATTTAATTGGCGACGAATGTATCAAAGCAGTTGCTCGCACATTCAAAAATGCCTTAAAAAGACCCAGTGATAATGTATGCCGATATGGTGGCGAAGAGTTTGTCCTCATTTTACCCAGCACCGACTTAAAAGGTGCTTTGATTTTGGTAGAACAGCTTAGAGTTAAAATAGAAAAAACGAACATACATACTGACGACGTAACAATAAACATTACTATTAGCGCCGGTATAGGGACTGCAATAGCTGACATTACACAACCAGAAGATAATATTTTAGCCTTAGCGGACAAACAACTATACGCTGCCAAAAATGCAGGTCGTAATAATGTTCAAGGTAGCCATATAGACTTCATTCAACAGCAGGATTAATTATGATTGAACAATTTCCCAAGACTCGAATGCGTAGGTTACGTAAACAAGATTTCACTCGCAAACTGGTGGCAGAAAACCAACTCACTGCCAGTGACCTAATTTATCCCATGTTTGTGTTGGAAGGCGATAATCAAAAACAAGCAGTGCCTTCCATGCCTGGTGTTGATCGTTTATCTATTGATTTGTTAGTGAAAGAGGCACATGAGCTTGTAGAACTCGGCATTCATGCTATTGCTCTTTTTCCAGTGACACCGATGCAAGTCAAATCATTGTGTGCAAGTGAAGCCTTTAACCCCCAAGGGTTGGCTCAAAGGGCAGTGCGCGCCCTTAAGCAGTCGTTGCCTAACATAGCTATTATCACTGATGTTGCGCTAGACCCATTTACCTCTCACGGCCAAGACGGTCTGATTGACGAACAAGGTTATGTGTTGAATGATGAGACCATCGAGGTCTTAGTTAAACAAGCACTATCTCATGCGCATGCAGGCGCTGATATTATTGCACCTTCTGATATGATGGATGGACGTGTCGGCGCTCTTCGTCAAGCACTCGAAAGCCATGGTTTTATCAATACTTGTATAATGGCTTATTCGGCTAAATATGCTTCAAGCTATTATGGGCCTTTCAGAGACGCGGTAGGTTCAGCAAGCAATATAAAAGGAGGCAATAAAAAAAATTACCAAATGGATCCTGCTAATTCAGACGAAGCGATGCGTGAAATCGCATTAGACTTACAAGAAGGTGCCGACATGGTCATGGTCAAACCCGGTATGCCTTATTTAGATATAGTAAGACGATGCAAAGATGAGTTCAAAGTCCCCACTTTTGCTTACCAAGTTAGCGGTGAATATGCCATGCATAAAGCTGCGTTTGCTAATGGTTGGTTAAATGAAGATGAAGTGATTTTAGAATCACTTCTAGCTTTTAAACGAGCTGGCGCTGATGGAATTTTGACTTATTTCGCAAAGCAGGCAGCAATACTTTTGAGACAAGACTAGTCGGTTGAGTATCTACATTAAGCAGCAACGTTTTCACTGTTTCATCTATTTATTTAAAATCAATAACTTAAAAGTATTTATTTAGTAGCATTCTAAAATCCAGCCCACTTTATATTGTTGCCATTTCTCGTTAGCAAGTTCAGCATCTATTAGTGGGTGCGATTTTAGCCATCCTTTAGGAAAAGTAAGTGTCCACTTTTCATCTGAGGCTTCTACCGTGAAGTCTGCTAGCAAATTATCCTTGCGTCGGATTGACAGTAAACAAGATAATCGTAACACCCTGACTAATATCAAAAGTGCTTGGCGAACTTCTGGATGAAAAGAGCTAAATAAACTGAGGATTATTTCCTGTCTGTGACACTGTACTAAGGTTTTAATCCCAGCTCTTTGCTGTTGTGTGTAACCCACCATAGGCAAGTGACTCAGTATGTATGCGCCATGTTGGTGGTGTAATTTGTATTCAATGTGTAAGCCCGTCTCATGCAACATGGCCGAAGCCATCAAAATGGCTTCACAATCGACCTTGCCTAATAAAACTTGATTTTGTACTTGTTCAAACAGACTAAGCGAAATGTCCTTAACACGATTGGCGTGTTCAGGCTCTATGTGAAAGCGCTCAATACATTGTTTAAGAGTCTGCAACCTGCGATCATTTTGTTGCATATTATCCAGCATGCCATAAATAAGGCCTTCGCGCAGTGCCCCGCCAGATATCTGCATTTCTTCGATATTTAACTGTTCAAATAAGGCAATAAGTATCGCTAATCCACTAGGGAAAATCGCACGTCTGGATTCTGTTAAGCCCTCTATTTGCAATAAATCTATCCTCTCACAATCAATACATTGTTGTTTTAGATTATGTAAATAATCAATACGGATAGAATCACTGATCCCCTGCGCTACTAATATTTCAGTAATGGCTTGGGGAGTGCCAGATGCACCTAAGCATTGCTGCCAATCGAAACTGATAAAGTCATCGATTAGAGGTTTCAGTAAAGAAGTGGCCTCTTCAATGGCACGCTCAAAATTTTGATCTGATAAAGTGTCGTCTGCAAAAAAACGTTCTTTGAAGGTGACACATCCCATATTTATGCTAACCAAATGTATAGGGCTCATATCATTACCAACGATCACTTCTGTACTTGCGCCGCCAATATCAATAACTAAAGAATTACCTTGATTGGCTGAAGTGTAAGCGACACCTAAATAGATTTGTCTCGCTTCTTCCTCACCATCAATCACATTTAATTTATGATTGAGAATTTGTTCGGCTTTTTTTATAAATACATCTGCGTTAGTCGCTAAGCGTAATGTGGCGGTACCCACAATTTTAATATTTGAAACAGGGATATCTTGCAAACGTTCAGAAAATGTTTCTAGGCACTTCCAGCCTCTTTCAAGACTCGGCTGGTCTAGCACCATATCCCTATCTAGCCCAGCGGCAAGACGCACTTTTTGCTTAACCTTACCGATAATATACACACTACCAGCCACAACCCGCACAATTACCATATGAAAACTGTTAGAACCTAGATCTACAGCTGCATACAGTTGCTCAGGCTGAGAAAAAGGGGTAATGACTTTAGCGTTATTATTCATTTATTTCGATTAGGACGTGGGCCTGAAGGGCGTTTTTGATGGCTCTTACCACTTTGCATACGTTTTTTAAAGCGAGGTTTTGGTGGTGTAACTTCACGCATTAAATCATTTGGGTTGTACTCTGTCACTGGAATTGAATGCTGAACATACTCCTCAATCGCCGGTAAGTTAAGTGCATATTTTTCACAAGCAAAACTGATCGAACTACCGCTTTCACCAGCACGTCCGGTTCTACCAATACGATGCACATAATCTTCTGCATCATCGGGTAAGTCGTAATTAAATACATGACTCACCATTGGAATATGTAAACCACGTGCCGCAACATCTGTGGCAACCAACACATCAAGTACACCAGAAGTGAAGTTCTCTAGTATTTTGAGGCGTTTATTCTGGGGTACATCACCACTTAACAAACCAACCCTGTGTTTATCCGCTTCTAACCAGTCAGATATCCTTTCACAGCCGTGTTTGGTATTGGCGAACACTATAGCTTTGTCCGGCCATTCTTCTTCCATCAAAGTGAGTAACAAAAAGGGTTTGTCTTCGTCTGATGGATAAAACAGCTCTTCTTTTACTCGTTCTGCGGTTTTCCTTTCTGGTTCAATCTGAACATGGGTAGGATTATCCATGTGATCGTACGCTAACTCTTGCACTCGGTAAGATAAGGTAGCAGAAAACAGCATACTCAGACGTTCAGTAGGTTTGGGCATTCTATTAAATAAATAACGAATGTCTTTGATAAAGCCGAGGTCAAACATACGGTCGGCTTCATCTAATACTGCAACCTGAATTGAGGCTAATGAAAAGATGTTTTGTTTATAGTAATCAATGATTCGACCTGTGGTGCCGATAATAATATCTACACCACCTTGAAGTTTCTCCCGTTGACTTTGATAACCCTCGCCCCCATAAATTAAACCAAGGCTTAATCCTGTGTGTTGGCTAAGTAATTCTGCATCGTTAAAAATTTGCACAGCTAGCTCACGGGTAGGTGCCATAATGATTGCCCTAGGCTGACGTTTTGAGTCCTGAGGGTTAGTCAACAAATAGTGGAAAGTGGCAACCAAAAATGCGATGGTTTTCCCTGTACCAGTTTGTGCTTGACCGGCCAGATCATTGCCTTTCAGCAAAGGCGGTAAGCTCAAAGCTTGGATAGGTGTGCAGAGATTAAAATTGGCTTCAGACAGCGCATCTACAACCTGCTGATGAATAGGTAGGTCTGAAAATTTTGTATCGGTTAAATGTGTAGTTGGCATAGCTTATAGCTTATCATTGCTTGCATTAATAACCAGTTTCTATATAACAATCACAACATGGCTGAGTCATCTCAGCGAAAGAGAAAATTACGGAGAAAAGAATGAGCGACAAAATTATCCAGTTAACTGATGATAGTTTCGAGGCCGATGTTATCAATGCTGCTGGTCCTGTGTTAGTTGATTTTTGGGCAGAGTGGTGTGGTCCATGTAAAATGATCGCACCGATACTGCATGAAGTGGCTGACGAATTTCACGGCAAAGTAACAGTTGGTAAGCTGAATGTCGATGAAAATAACGAAACTCCCCCTAAGTACGGCATTAGAGGTATACCTACATTATTACTATTTAAAGGCGGTAATGTAGCAGCGACAAAAGTCGGGGCATTGTCAAAAACCCAGCTTTTAGAGTTTTTAAACGAAAACATTTAATTTTGACCTTTCAAAATTAAATTTAATAAGCTCGGTGCTTGCTGAGCTTATTAAATATTTATACCATTATAATGCTTCCAGCCATTAGTTTTATTGTATATAGCTTATTCTAGGTATTCTACAAATCATATTAATTGTAGAATATGAGTCTAAATCAGCTAAGAAATCGACAATTCACTAGACGCGGCAATTATTTGGTGCTAAATTTTAATCGTTCATGACTGAACAGACCCACACTTCGCTCAAATCAGAGATATAAATAAGTAATAACCTTTGAATCAATCAATCAAACTGGCTTTTAAGACAAGCTTCTAGCATAAAGACCCACCAATTATGAATCTTACCGAACTCAAGAACAAAACTATAAGTGAACTAGTTAGCCTAGCCGAAGAAATGAAGTTAGAAAACATGGCTCGCGCTCGCAAACAAGACATTATTTTTTCTATCCTTAAATCTCACGCTAAAAGCGGTGAAGACATTTTTGGTGATGGCGTACTGGAAATTCTTCAAGATGGTTTTGGATTTTTGCGTTCCAACGACTCTTCATACTTGGCAGGTCCAGACGATATATACGTCTCTCCTAGTCAGATTAGACGCTTTAACTTGCGAACTGGTGATACGATTTCTGGCAAAATACGTCCACCAAAGGATACCGAACGTTACTTTGCTTTGTTAAAAATAAGCGAAGTAAACTACGACCGTCCTGAAAATGCGCGTAATAAAATATTATTTGAAAACTTGACACCATTACATGCCAATGAACGTTTAATTATGGAACGTGGAAATGGTAGTAGCGAAGACATTACTGCTCGAGTTTTAGATTTAGCTTCTCCAATTGGTCGAGGCCAACGTGGATTGATCGTGGCACCACCTAAAGCAGGTAAAACATTACTTTTACAGAATATTGCTCAATCTATCGCCGCTAATCACCCAGAGTGCCTTTTGATGGTGTTATTGATTGATGAGCGTCCAGAGGAAGTAACTGAGATGCAGCGCTTAGTTCGCGGTGAAGTTATTGCCTCTACTTTTGATGAGCCAGCCAGTCGCCATGTACAGGTTGCTGAGATGGTGATTGAAAAAGCCAAACGTTTAGTCGAACATAAAAAAGACGTCGTCATTTTATTAGATTCTATTACGCGTTTGGCACGAGCCTACAACACAGTTATACCTTCATCAGGCAAGGTATTAACGGGTGGTGTAGATGCTAATGCATTACACAAACCTAAACGTTTCTTCGGCGCTGCACGAAACATTGAAGAAGGCGGTAGCTTAACCATTATTGCCACAGCATTGATTGATACTGGTTCTAAAATGGACGAAGTTATATACGAAGAGTTTAAAGGCACGGGTAATATGGAATTACACCTGAACCGTAAAATTGCTGAAAAACGTGTATTTCCTGCGATTGATTACAATCGTTCTGGTACCCGTAGAGAAGAATTGTTAACCACTCAAGACGAATTACAAAAAATGTGGATATTGCGGAAAATTGTGCATGAAATGTCTGAAATAGACGCGATGGAGTTTCTTATCGGTAAATTGTCTATGACTAAAACTAACAACGAGTTCTTTACTGCTATGCGCAGACAAAAGAGTTAACTTTATCCTTTGAAAAAAAATCCGCTTGTAGGCAACTGCTGGCGGATTTTTTTGTATCTATTTCAGGTAATACTTTATACCAACATCCCTTAATATTTGACAAGCAGATGTGGTTTTAACATATTAGATATTCCCTCACTTGCAATCGATTACCAATGAAACAGTTTATACCCATCTTATTACTCTTAATTTTTGCTCCCAAATTAATCGCAGCACCTAACGTCCAACAGATGTTTAACGATATCGAACCTCAAGTTATTAAGTGGCGTCATCATTTGCACCAAAATCCTGAACTATCCAACCGCGAATTTGAAACGGCAAAGTATGTTACCAAACACCTAAAAAGCCTTGGTTTAGAGGTACAAACAGGAGTAGCAATAACAGGTGTAGTAGCAATACTTGATAGTGGTAAACCAGGACCAGTAGTTGCGTTGCGAGCTGATATGGATGGACTACCTGTACTTGAAAAAAATAATTTACTTTGGAAATCTACCAAGCGTGGTGAACTTGAAGGTAACGACGTACCAGTTATGCATGCCTGTGGTCACGATACTCATGTGGCTATGCTGATGGGTACAGCAGAAATTTTAGTTAATATGAAGAGTCAGTTGCGCGGCAAGGTGAAGTTTATTTTTCAACCTGCAGAAGAAGGTGCACCTAGAGGTGAAAAAGGTGGGGCTGAACTAATGGTCAAAGAAGGCGTACTCGATAACCCATCAGTTGACGTGATTTTTGGTTTGCATATTAGCTCTGCTACCGACGTAGGTAAAATTCGCTACAAAGAAGGTGGAATTATGGCTGCAGTTGATCCCTTTAAAATAGTGATAAAAGGAAAACAAGCACACGGCGCTTATCCCTGGTTGAGTGTCGATCCAATCACAACAGCAGCGCAAATTATCATGAGCTTACAAACTATTGTCAGCCGAGAAATCAAACTTATTGATGAAGCTGCTGTGGTAACAATAGGCTCTATTCATGGCGGTAATCGCTCGAACATTATCCCTAATCAAGTCGAGTTAGTAGGTACCATTCGTACTTTGAACAAAGCCGCGCGTGAGCACATGTATGAAGCAATACCCAGAAAAGTAAAAGGTATTGCTGACAGTATGCGTGCAGAAGTCGAAGTAACTTTGCCTTTAGATTATAATTACCCCATAACCTACAATGATCCTGAATTAACAGAAAAAATGGTACCTACACTTATTAGGAGCGTTGGTCGCGAGAATGTTATATATAGCAAACCCGTAACAGGGGCAGAAGATTTTTCGTTTTTTCAAGAAAAAATACCAGGGTTGTATATGTGGATAGGTGGTAAACCCCTAGATGTCCATGTAGACCAAGCTCCCGCTCATCATACATCAGAGTTTTATGTTGACGATTCAGGTATGAAAACAGGCGTAAAATTACTTACAGATTTAACATTAGATTATATGCATCTGCATTAAAATAGTCTTTTAAAGAACGGCTGGTCGGGATGGTTTCTATGCTGATTGCGATAGGCTACAATGCCTGTCCAAAAATTTGGGGGGATTAGTTTCTTCCCGTGTAATACATGTGATTTAGGAAGGACAGTTATGCCAAATGTAGCAATAGTGATGGGGTCAAAGTCTGACTGGCCTACTATGCAAAACGCAGGACTAATGCTAGAAAAGCTTGGGGTAAGTTACACAGCAAAAGTTATATCTGCCCACCGTACCCCAAATTTACTCACTGACTTTGCCGAAAATGCGGCTGACCAAGGTTACCAAGTCATCATTGGTGGTGCAGGTGGGGCGGCACATTTACCCGGTATGATTGCAGCACATACTCATCTTCCCGTGTTTGGTGTACCCGTTCGCTCAAGCCAACTAAATGGTATAGATTCTTTGTTATCTATCGTGCAAATGCCAAAAGGCGTAGCGGTTGGTACTCTAGCTATCGGTGATGCGGGCGCAGCAAATGCCGGATTGCTGGCAGCACAGGTCATCGGCTTACAGAACCCTGAAGTGCAACAAGCAATCAAAGATTTTCGAGCTGAGCAAACTGCTACTATTTTAGCGCAAGAAGAATTAGTTTTGCCCTCTTTATGATAAACACTAACGCGAGACTGTGTAAATGAGCATATTAGTGCTTGGAGCAGGCCAGTTAGCTAGAATGATGGCTCTAGCTGGTTATCCACTTGGAATAAGTGTTCAGGCAGTTGACGTAGTTGATAACAAAATTGTCGACCCAGTGACTAAACTTGTCATCAATAACTCCTTAGATAGACTTATTGAGGAAGTTGACGCTATCACTGTTGAGTTTGAACACATTCCTGAGGACCTACTTGAATTAGTTCATACCAGTGGCAAACTCAAACCGAGTGTCGAAGCAATTTTAACCGGTGCTGATAGAGTACGTGAGAAAAAACTGCTCGCAAAACTGGCTATCGCTAACAGTCCATTTGAAATAGTCACTGATGTTGAACAACTAGATAACGCAGTTGAAAAGCTGGGCGAAAGGTTGATCATCAAAGCCAGCAGAGACGGTTATGATGGGTATGGTCAATGGCGTTTAGAAAGCAAAAGCGAATTGCCTGGTCTTAAGCAGAAGTTGTCGAAATTAGACTTACAAAAAGTTCCCTTAATTGTTGAAACAATGCTCAACTTCGATCGCGAGCTTTCATTAGTCGCAGTTCGTAACGGCGAAGGTGACATTGCCTATTATCCGCTTGCAGAAAACTTACACCATAAGGGTCAATTACATGTTTCTATTGCTCCTGCTCCAAATGTAGACACGCCCCTTAACCAACAGGCGCAAGATATCTTCAATAAATTATCGGAGTCTTTGGATTACGTTGGGGTATTAGCAGTTGAATTTTTCCAAATTGGTCAACAATTACTGGTTAATGAAATCGCACCACGGGTTCACAATTCAGGGCACTGGACCATGCAAGGTGCAGACACCTGCCAGTTTGAAAACCACTTGAGAGCTGTCAGGAGTCTTCCTCTAGGCTCAACTAAAGTTACTTCACCGACTGCCATGATCAATATCATAGGTTGTCAAGCCTTTGCCCGCGACATGCTTAGCATCCCCGGTTGCCATTTACACTGGTACGGTAAAGCATCACGCAAAAAGCGTAAAATGGGACACTTTAATTTATGTGCTGATAATTATGCTGAGTTAGGAAAAATTATGCTTGCTTTGGCCGAATATCTGCCAATCGAACACTTTCCCATGCTTAAAGATGAAGCAGTCAAATTAACTAAACTTTAGACTTCCAGTTAAAAAATATTTTATTTGATTGACAACATATAAATTATGCATACAATAGCGCTCGTTTTCGGGGATAGCTGTGATTCAACAGTTTTACCAACAACCTGAAAGCAGCGTCATCCAGTAAGTTTTATTCTGTGTGCCGACTTAGCTCAGTTGGTAGAGCAACTGACTTGTAATCAGTAGGTCACCAGTTCGACTCCGGTAGTCGGCACCATTTTTCAAGATTTAGCGACCACTTCGTAATTAATCGCTAATTCTTGCAGCTTTTCGATTCCCGTAATCAGTTCAATTCTTTTAGAGTTTGTCAAATTCTTGTTATATCAAGCGCCTAAGCATTATAACAAAACTATTTCGCTAATCGTCGCAGCTATTACATTATTAGCTTCCTTGATTTGTAATCTACTGCACAAAACTCCTCAGCTACCATTAATCGAAAAAGTAATGTTCTATTCTCTGTTTTTTAAAACCGTTTTTCTTTAAACATCACCAATAGACTTGGTAAATAAACGACTAACTTTTAAGACTAATTACAAACAAGCGCTATCGAATATTAGTGGAATATTTTATAATATCTATTCAGCTTGTTTTCTTGGGATCTAGAACAACAGCGTAAATTTTATTTATTCTTCCATTTTCTCTAAGGCGATAATGCCAAAATTATATTTACTGTTAATCATATTGTTAATCAGCTCTTTTTTGCATGCTCAAGAAAACATACAAAATAATGAATATTGCCAAATTCAACTAATAAGCACCGAACAAACCCACTCTGCTGACCATCGTATTGAGATCCTTAATAAAGAAAAGGTAGCGTTATTATCTATACCCAAAGGTAAGAGTCGCTTGCGTCTTGACTGTAGGTTAAAAGACCAAGCGGTTTTTACCTTTGATAACACCGAAATAATGGATTTATCTTGGGAAACTAAACAAGTTAAGCTCATCCAATTAGCGGCAAATAGCCCATCATTTTTACTGCCAACTGGTACTTTTTCTGTCGATTTTTTATTTTTAAACCATCATAACCACATGCAAAATTTTGCTTGGACACCCATTGCAACTTTTCTTAATAACAGTCTGTTTAATAATATTTTTATGGGAATTTTTTACGGGTTGTGCCTGACCTTGATCTTATATGTTTATTTTATGGGTCGAATTGTTGGGGATACTAGATTTCAATTTTATAGCTTGTATGTGTTTTGTGCCGCCACCTTTTTTTTGCTTCAAGAAGGGCAACTAAATATATTCTTGGCGCGGCATAGCTTTTTATTAAGTCATCAATTTTATCTACTATTTGCTGGTTTTACTGTTTTCACAGCCACAGTCTTTATTGTGCGTTTGACAGATCTACATGCAACATGGCCCAAATTAACCCGCTATGTTTTGGAGTTAGGAGCAAGCAGTGTATTACTGGTATCTGTATTACTGTTATTTCTTAACCATAACAGCCTATCGGCTCTGTTAGGTGGGGCAATGGGCAAAATGACTCTATTGCTGATGTTGGGTATTTTAATCTTGATATCCATACAGGCCTACCGAAATATACAAAGTGCCAAGTTAGTACTGTTAAGCTTAGTCTTAATGGTGATCGCTATGGTCTTTCGAACTGTTTTGGATGACGTCAATCCATTTTTACAGCGTTATGCTCTGATCATAGCTTTTGCCGTTGAAGCCTTTATGTTAGCAGTAGCGGTGTCAGCGAGAATTAAAAATATCCAAGCAGATAAAATATTAGCAGAATCACAAGCGAATACAGATGACCTTTGCAACGTATTGAACCGGCGTGGTTGGGATAAGAAGGTTAACGATGTATTAAGCAAACAAAAAATAGAAGGCGGCGTTATTTGTTTATTATATATAGATTTAGATAACTTCAAACAGACAAATGATAAATGGGGTCATGATATAGGTGACAAGGTACTCAAGGTATTAGCAGACATCATCCGTAACCAGTTACGTTCTGTCGATAGTATTGGGCGAATCGGGGGCGATGAATTTGTTGCGTTAGGAATCTTTAACGATCGCACGGAAGCCAGTAATTTAGTCCTAAGAGTACAAAAGAAATTACAAAACGTTAGCTTGCATATTGATAAACAGACAATAATAAAAATCAGTGCCAGCGTCGGTCATGTTATTTATGATGCGCCGCCTAAAGGTGCAAATGATATGTTAAGTCAGGCCGATAAGTCTATGTACCAAATAAAAAGGGCAAACAAACAGGGACCTTACTGATAAGTGCAGTATTTTAGAAATAAGCACTAGTATTGATAATTCAACACCCCCACTGATCTGCTAACTCTAAAGCGTTATTTTAACCCCAGACACCCTCGCCCATTCACCGTCTATTTCGATCGGTTCCATATGAAAATCTTGACTGTATAAGTCGTTAATTTCTTGGGCTTGGTTGTCTAGAATTCCCGACAACACTAATTTACCACCCGTTTTACAGTATGCGGTGATGACCGTTCTTAATTCACGCAATGGTGCGGCCAGTATATTGGCTAACACCACATCAGCTTGAAGTTCAGGTTGATGTTCTGGTAAATACAATTCAATTTTTTCGCCCACATCGTTACGATTAGCATTATCTTGACTGGCTAATAAAGCTTGAGGATCGATATCGATACCTACAACACGCTGAGCACCTAGTTTAAGAGCAGCTATACCCAATATCCCCGAACCACAACCAAAATCAACCACGGTTGCTTCAGACAGTTCTAAACGGTCTAACCATCTTAGGCACAGACTTGTTGTTTGGTGTGTGCCCGTTCCAAACGCTAATCCAGGATCGAGCATCACATTCACTGCATTGGGATCAGGTACATCACGCCAGCTAGGACAAATCCATAAGCGTTCGCCAAATTGCATAGGGTGGAAATTTATCATCCATTCCCTTTCCCAATCTTTGTCTTCTAGTTGGTCTAATTTATGATTGAAGTTTTTACCCAGCAGCTTGGACTTACTCAGTTGGCTAATCACTCGCGACATATCGTATTGCGCGTCATACAAGCCTACAATTTGGGTATCTGGCCACAACATTACTTCACCAGGTTTAGGTTCATACATGGGCGTATCTTTAGCATCCACAAAAGTCACGGCTTGTGCACCATTGGCTGATAACATTTCGCCAATTTGTTCAGCGTATTCTGCTTGGCTATTTATTTTTAATTGGATCCAAGGCATTAGCAAACTCACGATTAGAAATTTTAACGAGTATAACATTAGCAAACCTGAGATTAGTTAAATGATCAGGCATAAAAAAAGAGCGATAAACGCTATCTATGTGTAATACACTCTTTACGACAAGTTAATGTCCACCCAGACCGAGTACTTTCTCTAAATAATGACTGTTTG
>OOGD01000017.1_pt1 | contig 42304 bp, 33 predicted proteins | sample 1670381 | NCBI WGS metagenome assembly OOGD01 (sample SAMEA98146918, study PRJEB22522) | marine metagenome | biome: marine biome; feature: marine water body; material: sea ice | place: Arctic Ocean | collected 14-Sep-2015 | depth 1.3 m | reverse complement strand
TACAGGAACATCGCGAACACACAATGCAAACTCGACTACTACAATTGTGGGACTGGTGCCGCCAAACTTAAGACCCATCTTCTGTGGGCAGAATGGCCAGCAAATGGAAGTTGCCTCGATGACCTTAGTGCAACGATGCCGACTCAAATTACAAGCGGAATACCTTCAAGCTTCCGCACTTTTTCTTTTTCCTTTTATTTTTATTTATCTTTTTCCAATGAGAGTTGCCTGGAAGACGAGCTTATGACCCACTCTTTGCGGGCCGACAGTCCTCGAGCAACGGCGATGATGCACAGTACAAGCGGAATACCTTCATGCTTCCGCCCTCTTCTTTTCTCTTTTTATTTTTATTTTAGTCAGGCTCGGCCAGCGAATGAGAAAGTCAGAAAACAACTGTGTATCTCTGTGTGAAAACCACACTAGCACCTGAGGATAGTAATGTTTCAACGTATTTATAATACGGTTGCTGTAGCGTTTTTTATCGTCAACAAGCCGCCTTCGTTGCTCGACTAAAAATGCGAGTTTTCGGATCTCGACACTTTGAATGTGTAAGGGTTTAATTTTTTCTGGATAACGCAGCATAATGACCAACGCAAGTTCAGCATCGGTAGTATCATCCTTTGCTCCGCTTGGTGAAAATGCTGTTCTATATATCTCGCTAACATCGACGGATTGATAGGAAATAGAGTGACAAAATCATACTTTTGAAGAGCATAAACAATTGGCCCTTTACATAACTCTACCGCAACGGCTATTTGGCCATGATATTTCTGGTGGAGCGACGTTATCCATTCGTCAATGTATTCGAGAGACGCCTTGATGATATCAAAACTGCGCTTTCCGTCGGGAAATTCAATACATACATCATGCTTACTGGTTGCCCAATCAATACCAATATTTAACTCTTAACCTTGTTTACTAGTCATTTCTCTCTTCTAAGCTTTAGGTTCAGCATGTATGCCTAAGCTTTTCGGAAGCAATATAGCTAGCAATAATTGGAACAAGCCCTGAGTATTCGTTTTAGAGCTTGGGCGTACTAGCTGCATCGAAAGCAAACCGGAAAACATTTAAGTCTGTTATGAGCGATTTATTCGTATGCAGCTAGCACATGACCTTGAACAGAAACATTATGCTCCTTTTCAAGATTGAAAGACTATAATGAGCGAATTGCAGACTTTAACTTCTGTCATTCTTAAGACAGCTGATCCGACAAAGGAGACATAAGCATCAATGACTATCTTTTAACTTTTTTCGGTAAAAGCTGAAACAAGTGGATGCTATGGAAAGGTTAACTATTGTGCCAGAAGCAGAACTTACTCGGTCACTGAGCAGCCGTACGAATACGGCTACCAGTGACTCATTTTTAGTAGGCGCCGTAGCTTCGTCGCGACATACTGGTGGCACACTTCTCCAAGCGTGCATTTAAATTCGCTGCCACCGAACCCGATTTGCCTAAACCGCTTACCCAAGCCTCCCAACCTTTGCCAAATGCGACCGCGTCAGAAGACCTGCCAACCCAGTATATAGATTTCAGGTCATTGCTCTGCACCGGCATCAGGAGTTCCACTTTATAATCGTAGTCCTTTGCCCACTTACTATTGAAGTCCTTTTTTATCGCCAGAAATTGGTTGAAATTACAGCCTTTGTTCAACTCCATTTGTATTACATCGAGATGGTCAGCGAAGGTATAGAATGGAACTGATATCAGGATTATGAGGGTAACTATCATAGTTTTTATTTTTTTCATTAGAAGATCCTTTTTTAATTAATAGAATTATATAATTCACATCCTACTACTCAGATGGATGATATTTGAGCATAGCAACTGTGTAATTATTAATCAATTTACTGCTATCGAGAGCGGCAGTTGTTCGAACAAAGCATTCATAATCAACAACTTAAATTAATTTTACTTTAGTTCGATAGCTGCTATTTTTAGACAAAATGCTAATGTCAGGAATGTGTTCAAAGCGTCCATGCTTATTTGAAAATATTGGGCTAGATGTCAGTGTGCTCAGACAATTCAAGGGCATCATCAACCTCTACACCGAGATATCTGACTGTGCTTTCTAGCTTGGTATGCCCTAATAATATTTGAACTGCACGAAGGTTCTTTGTTCACTTATAGATAAGCGATGCTTTCGTTCTTCTCATCGAATGTGTTCCATAAGCAGTAGCATCAAGTCCTATGCTAGAAACCCAGCGTTTGACTATTCTGGAATATTGTCGAGTAGAAAGGTGGTCGTGGTTTTTTACTCTGCTTGTAAATGATAGTCGTCATTTTTTAAGCCATTGGATTTTATCCATGAAGTAATAGTCACTTTAGTTTTTGGTGTTATTTCAAATTGAACAGGTTTTCCTGTCTTTTGTTGAACTAATATCGCTCGCGATTGAACAGTTGTTCCGTGAGCAATATCACGGACTTTCAATTTAATAAAATCGCATGCTCTAAGTTTACAATCCAGCGCTAAATTAAACATAGTTAGCTCTCGGAGGTTATTACTAATATCCAACCTTGTACGAATAGACCATACCTCCTCAAGCCTTAGAGGTAGCTTTTGTCCAACAAGTTTGTCTTTATTCCAGCTTGGTTTTGGTATGTAAGGAATTATTTGATACATGACAGTTATTCTTTGACAAAGGGACTATCAAGTATGGGGGATTTTTATAAGGTCGTTTTATCCGACAAAGCCGTCATTAGCCGAACGACTCCTTTGCCTAGGATTGCGGCCTGTCACCTCGGTTATTCTTAACTTCTGCAATTGGCACATGGCCGACGGATAGAGGACGTTCTTAAATATGGGGCTTAGTAGCAAAGTACACCAATAAAATTCTTAGGGCTAATGACCGCTATGTCGGAATAGGAGACATTAGAAGTACCAATTACTAAGGACGGGTGAGCAATGCGGTGGTGCGGTTAAAGTTATAGCGAGCTTCGAAGATCCGTTGGTGATCCAAAAGATACTATGTCACCTAATACAAAAAAATGACGAAGTCGTCGAATTATTACCTCCACAAAGTAGAGCGCCGCCTCAGATAAGTCTGTTTGAATAAAAGTGATTTGTCATCATAAACAAAAGCAATGTTCAAAACTGGTTTGCACAACAGTGGGAGGCGCTTATTTTGAATTCTGAATTATGTGAAAACAATTAAGTAATAGACTAAAAGTACTCGGTTCGCACTCCCTCAAGGATAAAAATTAAGGTAAATATGGCAAATTTGAGGCATCATATGTCATTATCATTATGAAAAATGGCGCTTTATTTTACCTATATTTATTCACTATCGTACCGTTTTATGCTGGGCAGCCAGTGACGTGACGCATTAAAATATAAGCGATGGAAAACAAGAAAATTCGAAGACAACCCTTGATGCTAATTAGATGAATAAAAAACACTTTTTACTTAAAGGCTTGCTTATTTCGCTTGCTTTGAATGTCTTATGCTCATTTTTTACCTTGGGTAAGGCCCCATCGGAACTGAATGTGGCACCTAAAAAGTTTGTTTTTATGCTCATACACACTCAAGAGCCTCCGTTTTATTACTCTGCAAACAACCTATCTGACTATCGTGGGATAGTGCCAGATATTTTGTCAGGTGCTGGGCGTCGTTTGAATTTGGATATAAGTTATTTGCCTATATCACGCAACATGTTAGAGACTATGCTGCTGGAAGAAAAGGCAGATGCATTCTGGTTGACACCACAATGGACAAATAATCCTTCGAAATTCATTTTTTCAGAGTCAGCATATAAACAAGAAGATTTCTTATATAGTCTTAAGCATTTTGATGCTGAGGGGACGGAGGAAGACTGGCTGAGGAATAAATCAATTTGCTTACGTCAGAACTATGTTTATCCCACTCTGCAAACTTATATTGAGAAAGGGATAACTAAACGAATCGATGTTTCAAGTCAGGCCCCAATGATGGCTATGTTGTTTAAAGAGCGTTGTGAATTAATATACCTGCCTGGATATCAGGCGGAATGGACGGCTAAAAGTCTGGGCAAAAGCCAAGATATTTTTCGTTCTCCAAGGCCAATAGGAACATCAGAGGTAGGAATTGTATTATCGAAAAAGTGGCAGAAACATATTACGGCATTAGATGATTATATTCTGGAATTAAAAAATAGCGGTGAGATGCAAAAAATTATTCAACGAAATATGCAGGATTGGGCAAAGGAACATTGAACTTGTTTGCAGATATTTATGAAGACACCTATTTTAATTTTAAGATAATTCCGATAGGTGCTCATAATTCCACCGTTACTAATGACCGCAACAGGTCGTTTACTGTCCTTTTTAAACTAGAGCCTAAGGTCTGCAAATGGCACATTACCGACGAATAGAATAAGTCAGTAAATATGGGATCTAGTCCAAAATACTCCTATAAGATCCTTTTCGATAATGCCATAAAAGATAAATTTGCTACCCTGCAAAAGTTTATAATCGCCATATGTTGGATGCTTTAAAAACCTTCTTGATGGTATTACACTATTCCTAATGTGTGACGCTTTATTGTCGAGTATAATTTTCGCCGAGTCTGAATAAAAGTAATACTCACCACAATACGATTAACCCAATTTTAGAGCCATTAGCACGATTCGGCATATCTTTTGGCTTATATAGGTTACATAAGTTACATAAGTTACATAAGTTACATAAGTTACATAAGTTACATAAGTTACATAAGTTACATAACAAATTTATCAAGTTCGAGATTGTGATTCACACAATATTTCCTTCATAAAAGGTGAAACAGGTTGGACAATATTCGATCCTTTATTGTCGTCCGTTACATCAAATCCACATTTTCATTAGTCACTCAAAAGTTGGGTGAATTCTATGCCAAGTCAATTATTAATAGTCATGCCCATGCAAATTATTTTGGGGGTGTAGAGGTGCCGTAAGTTAAGAATAAGTTGACTCTGAGGCAACATAAATAATTACTCCAAAGGTGAGATACAGCAGCCAAACGTGCGTCTTACCAATATGTAAATATTCTAGAAAAAAGACTAATGTGTCTAGTTTACGCCGCTATTCGTAAAGGATTATCAAGGGTCTGTAAAAGTATAATTGCACCGACAACAACTATACAAAACCTTATGAATGGCTAAAAATATGATCGTCACGCTGTAATATGTATTCAGCCTTAGGAGATCATAAATGCGTGATGTCCTAAGCTGGAGTAAATTAATTAACCACGTTGTATGTGGTTTTGTTAAATTGAAGTTGTGATATCGCTTTTCATAGTTGCAATTGATGACCACTTTGAAGTAATAAACATCTATGATTATTTGATATGAGCCCAACCAATTTAGATAAACTTATTCCAACTAAATTGGCGCCCCGATATGTGAAAGCGATGGAGAAAAAAGAGAAATTTTAACTCAGGAAGCATTCAAGAAAGGTCAGTGTCGCTGGGGTGCTGAGCTACTCAACAATCTTATTTGCAATTCCAATTAATAGACAAGCGCCATTATTCCAAGCTAATATCTTCAATAGATGGATTATCAAACAAAAAGTACTATTTAACGAAATACCTACCTTTTTGGTTTAATGTAGTGGCACATAAATGACAAACGGTTCTGATCATTTCACTCTAAATTAATTGCCATAAGCTCTACAAAAATAGAGGACAAGTAGTTAACTACTTGTCCTCTATTTAATCTAAGTCTAGGTCAGTGAATAGGGTTTAATTCAAACAACACACTTTACTATGTGTATTTATCTTCAAGTTATAAGGTTACTCATAGCGGTAACCTTATAATTGATTAGCTACTTAACTGTTGGCTTATTACCAATTCTCAATGCCCAAGCTAAGGCAGGAATTAAGGTTAGTGCACCCAACATATTAAGTAAAAACATAAAGGTTAATAATAGTCCCATATCGGCTTGAAACTTAATGGGTGAGAATACCCACGTTGCTACACTTATGGCTAAAGTAATACCCGTGAAAGCGACCGCCTTACCCGTTTGATTAAGCGCATACAAATAGGTGTCATAAAGCGACTTATTCATAGTTAAGGCCTCTTTTACTTTACTGAAGATGTAAATACCATAATCCACACCTATACCTACCCCTAGAGCAATAACAGGTAAAGTGGCGACTTTAACTCCAATACCTAAAACTGCCATTAGTGCCTGACTTAATATTGAGGTTAAGACTAATGGCACAACAATACTAATGACTGTACGCACAGATCTAAAAGTGATCAAACATAAAGCAATAACCACAGAATACACCCATATTAACATTTCTGTTTGTGCTTCTTCTATCACCATATTTGTCGCAGACTCGATGCCCGCATTACCTGCTGCCATCAAAAATTCGATATCTTGAGGTGGGTTCTCTAGAACAAATGCATTGACCGCATCAACCACATTTTGCAACGTGTCTGCTTTATGATCATTCAGGAATATCAGTACCGGGGCCATACTACAGTCCTGATTAATTAAGCCTGGAGGAACTTTAGCCAAAGACGCATTGGTAACGAATTGATTACGGTTCAAACCAAACCACTTAATAGAGCCTTCATTCATGCCAAATATGCCAAATTTGGATACATCTGCAATGGATTTAACATCTTGTACACCAGGCGTGTTTCTAATGCTCCATTGAAATTGATCAATCCAAACTAAGTTGTCATATTTAATACATTGCTCTTGTGCAGTTTTAGCCATTACCACAAATACGTCAGTACTAGTGCTGTAGTTCTCAACTATGTAGGCATTGTCTAAGTTATAAACCGAATCAGGTCGCAATTCAGGTGCACCTGCATCTAGATCACCAATCTTCATGAACTGAGAAAAATATAACCCAACCACAAATAACACAGCGCCGACCGCTAGCGCTATTTTTGCCATAAAAGGCTTGGCGAAATTAGCAAAAAACCTTTCTACAACAGAAATATGCTCTAATGATTTTCGCGCATGATTGACTGCTGACTTTGTTACTCCCACATAACTCATCACAATAGGCAAGGCTATCAAGTTGGTCACTATGATCACCGCCACACCAATACTGGCCGCTATGGCTAGTTCTTGGATAACACCAATATCGATGACCATCAAAGTAGTGAAACCTATGGCATCACTTACCAAAGCGGTCATACCAGCCACAACTAATGATCGAAATGCCAGCTTTGCAGACTTAGCTTTATTATGACCATTTACCGAATGGTAAATAATCGAATTAATGATTTGCACCCCATGACTAACGCCAATCGCAAACACCAAAAAAGGTACGAGCATTGAGTAAGGATTTATTCCATAGCCTAATAAGTTAAGAATACCTAACTGACAAATCACTGCAAAAATAGAAAAGAATAAAACAGCAAAGGTACTTTTTAAACATCTAGAGTACAAAAGTAAAAGTACAAAAGTGATGGCAACAGCTAGCCCAAAAAAGATAACGACTTGCAAAGCACCATCAATTAAATCACCGACTACTTTTGCAAAACCCACGATTCTTATTTGCACAGAATCTGTTTGATATTTATCTCTTATTTCTGATTCTAATTTATTGGATAAATTTCGATAATCTAAGGGCAAGCCAGTTTCTGGATTGATATCTTGAAGTGGGGCCAAGATCATTGCTGATTTAAAATTATTGCCAACTAGTACGCCGACTTGTCCTGATTTTAGGGTGTTGGTTTGCAGCTTTCTGAGAGATTCTTCTGAACCATCATAGCCATCAGGAATAACTGCTCCCCCGACAAACCCTTCCTCTGTGACCTCTGCCCACCTGACATTAGGTGTCCATAATGATTTAAGCTCATTTCGATTGACGCCAGGAATAAAAAACACTTCGTCAGTCACTTGTTTTAATATTTCCTGAAACTGTGGTTCAAATATGTCACCGTTGGTGTTCTCAACCACGACGCGCACCACGTTGCCCAGTCCTGCAAGTTCTTTACGGTAGGTTAAGAAATTATTGATAAATTCATGTTGACCAGGGATCATCTTAGTGAAACTAGCTTCTGGCTTAACCTGCACTGCCTGAATAGATAGAAGAACAAATAGAACACTTATTATGCTCAAGATAGCCACACGTTTACTGAATAAAATATTTTCGATCGTTTGTTCAAATTTTGATGGAGACTTTTCCATAAATATCCTTATTTAACCAACCAAGTAGTCATGCCAAATTGGCCGGCTAATACTAAGCTATTGTCACGTATAACTACCGAAGAAAAAACGGCGCTCGACGGATGTCGGTGAAGACTAAGATTTGAAATATCATTGACATTAAACCTTACAATGACACCTCCATGCCCAACTAAACTAACAGTCATGTCATCTGCAATCACACCGCCTAATAAACTGGCACTACTACCTATATTTGAGGCTTTCCATGATTGACCATTATCGTTAGATACCATGAAATTACCTTGAAGACCAAAAGCCACAAGGGAGTTTTGTTTTGCGGTAATGCCAAATAGACTTCCATCATAAGGCATGTCCATTGTTTGCCATGTTTGTCCGTTATTGATTGACGAAAAACCAAGACCATTCTCACCCACAATATACATAAATCCATTGTCGGCTGTAACAATTGAATTCAAGTGATATTGGCTTGGATTCTGAACTTGGCCGTCAATTAACTGCCAAGTGTCACCCAAGTCAACACTGGTGAGAAGTGTGCCGTACGCGCCTACAGCAAATAGCTGATCGTTGTCATTAACAGTAATGCCTAATAATGGTTTATTAGGTCCATTTTTTAGTTCAATCTGAGCGTCTTCAAGATTAAATTCAAGATCCTCGATGTCATATTGAAGATCTGCAATCTCATTCTCGTCTGTTAACTCTTCAAGGTGTTCTTGAAAGTTAACAATCTTTTTACCAATATAGGTAATTTTTAATTTAGTTAATTCATTACCGTCAAACACCTTGGACCATTTGTCACTTTTTGGCTCACTTTTCAAAATAATCGAATCATGGCCAACCACAAACCGTGTTCCATCGTTCAAAGTAGTGATACCAGTCAAAGTTAAGCTGACAGGTACAATCTGCTGTTGCCAGTTGTCCATATCGGTCCACGTTAAAACGTGTCCGCGTTCGCCTACTGCAAGGACCTGATTTTTGTGTTGGATGATACTGGTAATAATGCTTTTATTAGCTATATCACTTTTTAATGCAGGGATCTGCAATAAATCAAATTGTCCCTGGGCACTTACATTAGTGGCAATACCAGAGAGCAATATGGCTAAAAATATATTGGACCTTCTCATATTTTGTCCTTATCTTGTTAATAACATGCTAATTATTGAATATTCCAATTCAAACTAATAGAAATACTATGCCAAAACGTTATCTTTTGTGCGTTTGGACATATCTTGATCAGATTTAGTGACAGGATGTCATTTGATTTTCAGTAATAAAATGATGTATTCAATGTAGTTCAACATATTTAATAAAATGTAGCTACAGCTCGAGCTTTATATAGGTTGTAAAATAGACAATGCCCATTCGTAAACCCAAAAAAAAGGAATTTCTTATAAGGAGGCTAGCTTATTTAGGTTTTCGATATTTTGTTAAGGGACGTTATAAACTGACACAATTTATAACACTGATTCTTAAAGAAATACTGGATACCATTAACAAAACTGGCAATATTATTAAATAATTTAACGACCAAGACTGAGCAATAAAATATTTTTGTTGCTCAGTCTTTATGCAGCACTAAAGAAAAGAATGGTTATCTAAATGTATTCAACAGCGATTATCTCAAACTCAACCGCACCTTTAGGTGTTTGAATATTGACAACGTCGTCTAAGGACTTACCAATCAACCCACGGGCTATAGGCGAGCCAACCGAAATTAAATTATTTTTAATATCAGCTTCATCCTGACCCACTATCTGATAGGTGATCTCTTCATCGGTTTTCAAATTGATAATAGTCACCGTCGTACCAAAAATAACCTTACCATTGTTGGTCATTTTGGTGACATCTATTATTTGTATATTAGAAAGCTTACCTTCAATATCCTGTAAACGTCCTTCACAAAAACTTTGTTGCTCACGCGCAGCGTGATACTCAGCATTTTCTTTCAGGTCGCCATGTTCTCTTGCCTCAGCAATGGATTTAACAATCTGAGGTCTTTTAACCGATTTTAAATATTTCAACTCTTCACGAAGCAATTCTGCTCCTTTAGCTGTCATTGGATATAGGGTCATATCAACAACTCTCTTATTTTTTGTTATTTGATTCAAATTAATGGGTACTAAAAATGACTTTTCAACTATGGGACAAACTGAACTTCAATTTATCCCTTAATTGTTGCCAATGGTCAAATTAGTAAATACGTTTATGTAGCTCTTGCACTGACGTGACTCGAGCTCTGTCATCAGCTTTATTGGCGTTAACTGTAGCAAACGCAGCGTTCATTGTAGTGGTATACGCCACTTTGTTTAATAGCGCTTCTTTGCGGATGTAAACAGAGTCATTAATCGCTTGACGACCCTCGGTCGTATTCACAATATAACAATATTCGCCATTTTTGATAGCATCTACAATATTAGGACGACCTTCACTAAGTTTATTAACAATGGAACATCCAACACCTGCATTATTTAATACCGTAGCTGTACCTTTAGTCGCTTCTAATGTGAAACCTTTAGATATCATAGCTTGGCCTAACTCTATTACACGATTTTTATCGTTTAATCGAACAGACAACAGCGCTTTACCACCAACAGGGATTGGTTGACTAGCACCTAAATTAGCTTTTGCATACGCTTCTTCGAAACTTTCACCTACCCCCATAACCTCACCTGTTGAGCGCATTTCAGGCCCAAGTAGTGGATCAACACCTTGAAACTTAGCAAAAGGTAAAACAACTTCTTTAACCGAGAAAAATGGAGGGATAATTTCTTTAGTAATACCTTGTGACACTAATGATTGACCAACCATCACTCTTGCACCAATTTTAGCTAAGGGCATGCCTGTCGCTTTTGATACAAAAGGTACAGTTCGCGCAGCACGGGGGTTAACTTCAATCAAATACACCTGGCCATCTTTTACAGCAAATTGGGTGTTCATCAAACCAACTACACCCAACTCCAATGCCATAGCTTTTACTTGTTGACGCATCACATCTTGCACTTCAGCACTTAATGAATAAGGCGGTAGCGAACAAGCAGAATCTCCAGAATGAACACCTGCTTGCTCGATATGCTCCATAATACCGCCGATAACCACGTTTGTACCATCGCAAATAGCATCAACATCAACTTCTATAGCATCGTCCAAAAAACGATCTAACAATACCGGTGAGTCGTTGGATACTTTAACTGCATTATTTAAGTATCTTTTAAGGTCATTAATGTCGTAAACGATTTCCATGGCACGACCACCTAAAACATAAGAAGGACGCACAACTAATGGGAAACCAATTTTATCTGCAGCCACTAAGGCTTGTTCCAAATTTCTAACCGTTGCATTAGCGGGTTGCTTCAAATTAAGTTTGTTAACCATTTTTTGGAAACGCTCTCGGTCCTCTGCTTTGTCAATTGCATCTGGTGAAGTACCAATAATAGGCACACCAGCCGCTTCTAATTCGCGTGCTAATTTAAGAGGGGTCTGTCCGCCATATTGCACAATTACGCCTTTAGGCTTTTCGATACGTACAATCTCTAATACATCTTCTAGGGTCACAGATTCGAAGTACAAACGGTCAGAAGTATCGTAATCAGTAGAAACTGTTTCTGGGTTGCAGTTGACCATAATAGTTTCATAACCATCTTCTCGTAGAGCAAGCGCTGCATGTACACAACAATAGTCAAACTCAATTCCCTGCCCTATACGGTTTGGACCACCGCCCAACACCATGATTTTATCATTGTCAGTTGGGTTAGACTCACATTCTTCATCGTAAGTAGAATACATATAAGCCGTGTCAGATGAGAACTCAGCCGCACAAGTATCAACACGCTTGTAAACGGGATGAATGTTAAAACTGCGACGCAATTCACGTACATCTGATTCATCTACACCGGTTAGATCAGCAATTCTGGAGTCTGCAAATCCTTTACGCTTAAGTATTCTCATTAAATCTTCATCAATTGAAGATAAACCAGACTCATGAATTTGTTGTTCAAGAATGATGAGTTCTTCAATCTGTACCAAATACCATCTGTCAATATTAGTTAATTCGAAAATGTCATCTACAGACATGCCCATCCGCATCGCATCAGCAATATACCAAATACGTTCAGCACCCGGTTCACGCAATTCACGGATGATGGTACTTTTCGCCTCTGGTGCATGAATGTCGATAATAGAATCAAGACCATTTACATTGACTTCTAAACCGCGTAATGCCTTTTGTAATGACTCTTGTTGGTTACGACCGATGGCCATGACCTCGCCCACTGATTTCATTTGTGTGGTGAGACGATCATTAGCGCCGGCAAACTTTTCAAAATTAAAACGTGGTATTTTAGTGACTACATAATCGATAGTGGGTTCGAAAGAGGCTGGGGTTAAACCGCCCGTAATATCGTTGGCTAATTCATCGAGGGTATAACCAATAGCTAATTTAGCGGCAACTCTAGCAATAGGGAAACCTGTCGCTTTTGATGCCAAAGCTGAAGAACGAGATACCCTTGGGTTCATCTCAATAACAACCAAGCGACCGGTTTTAGGGTCTACGCCAAACTGGACGTTTGAACCGCCAGTCTCTACTCCAATCTCACGTAGCACTGCAATAGCCGCATTACGCATGATTTGAAATTCTTTGTCAGTCAAGGTTTGTGCAGGAGCAACGGTAATAGAGTCACCTGTATGCACGCCCATAGGGTCTATATTTTCTATGGTACATACAATAATCACGTTGTCAGCTTTGTCTCTGACCACTTCCATTTCGTATTCTTTCCAACCAATTAATGACTCATCAATCAACAATTCACTAGTAGGTGATAAATCTAATCCACGGCGACAAATTTCTTCAAACTCTTGTTTATTGTAGGCAATACCGCCACCTGAACCACCCATGGTAAAAGATGGACGGATAATACAAGGGAATCCTATGCGTGTACTCACATCAAAAGCTTCTTCTATTGTATGAGCAATTTCAGCATATGGACACGCCAAGCCAATCGACTTCATAGCTTTATCAAAACGTTCTCTGTCTTCAGCTTTATCAATCGCATCAGCAGTAGCACCGATCATTTCAACGCCAAACTCTGCAAGAACACCGTACTTATTTAAATCAAGAGCGCAGTTTAAGGCAGTTTGTCCACCCATAGTGGGCAATATGGCATCTGGGCGTTCTTTCTCGATGATCTTCTTCACTACTTCCCAGTGAATAGGCTCAATGTAGGTGGCATCAGCCATCTCAGGGTCGGTCATAATGGTGGCTGGGTTTGAGTTAACCAAGATCACTCTATAGCCTTCTTCGCGCAAGGCCTTGCAAGCCTGTGCACCTGAATAGTCGAATTCACAAGCTTGGCCTATCACAATAGGGCCAGCGCCTAAAATCAAAATGCTTTTTATGTCGGTACGTTTTGGCATGTCACTAATTACTCTACTAATTCTTGTACTTTAAAAGGTGCGTACTTGAGAAGATCCGTATTTATTGGCTCTGCTGCATTAACTCTATAAAATGGTCAAATAATGGTGCTGCATCATGTGGCCCTGGGCTTGCTTCTGGATGCCCTTGAAAACTAAAAGCGGGTTTGTCTGTTCGGTGAATACCTTGCAAAGACTTATCAAATAACGACACATGTGTCACCTCTAACGTATTCGGCAAGCCGCTTTCCTCCACTGCAAATCCATGATTTTGACTGGTGATCATAACGCGTTCACCTTTAATGTCTTTAACAGGATGGTTGGCACCATGATGACCAAATTTCATTTTAGATGTTTTTGCACCACTGGCTAATGCTAATAACTGATGCCCTAAGCAAATGCCAAAAATAGGAATGTTGGTTTCTAGTAATTGCTTAATGGCTGTTATGGCATAATCACAAGGCTCAGGATCGCCTGGACCATTTGATAAAAACACCCCATTTGGTTTTAACGCGAGCACTTCATCAGCTGTCGTTTTGGCTGGAACCACAGTTATTCTACAATCACGGTCAGCTAACATACGCAAAATGTTGCTTTTGACACCAAAATCATAGGCAACAACATGAAATGTAGGGTTATCTAAGCCTTTTTTGAAGCCTTCCCCTAATACCCAACTTCCATCAGTCCACTGATAGGCTTCATCACAAGTTACTTCTTTAGCTAAATCCATACCTTTTAGACCAGCAAAAGCTTGCGCTTTACCTAAAGCAACAGATTCATCTAAAGGGATGTTGTCGAGTGTATTGCTGGCGATTATGCAACCGTTTTGTGCACCTTTGTCACGCAAAATCCGAGTCAACCTGCGTGTATCAATATCTGCAATACCAAGAATGTTATTTTCTTCTAAGTATTCGGAAAGACTTTTTTCACTGCGAAAATTACTGGCAAGAAGTGGTAAGTCACGAATAACGAGGCCTTTAGCCCAAATTTTATTTGATTCACAATCCTCAGAATTTATGCCCGTATTACCAATATGTGGGTAAGTGAGGGTTACAATTTGTTCTGCGTAAGACGGATCAGTTAGAATTTCCTGATAACCTGTAATAGATGTATTAAATACAACCTCACCAACAGATATTCCAGAAGCTCCAATAGCGGTTCCTTTAAAGACGGACCCATCTTCAAGTACTAAAAGGGCAGAGTTAGCCAAATCAACCTCCAGGTTAGATATTAAACGGTTTTAACCTTGGACTCCTATGTTTTATAACATTTTAGGAGACCATATACACTCATGTAAACATATGATTTAAATGAATATTTAGTCGATTTGCGCAGTATAAGAATGTAAGATCTGAACGATCCCACTAAATTTTGGCAAATCCGAAATATTATACATACAAGGGCGTTTCAGGTCTATTCACAATTACAGAAAAGGCATTAATAAGCGTTTGTTCATACTTTTTACACATAAGGCTTAAAACGACTACTCAAAAGTGATTAAGTTCGTTTATTTAAATCCTAGTACATCTTGCATATCATACAAGCCTGCTGGTTTATCGATAACCCAATTCGCCGCTTTAACAGCTCCGTTGGCAAACGTTAATCGACTCGATGCTTTATGGGTAATTTCTAATCTTTCACCAATGTCGGCAAATAATGCGGTGTGCTCGCCTACTACATCACCTGCCCTAACTGTAGCAAAACCTATTGTTTGATGGTCTCTTTCACCTGTTTCACCTTCTCGGCCATACACTGCACACTTAGACAAATCTCGACCTATTTCATCAGCTATTGCCTCTCCAATTGCCATTGCAGTGCCTGAAGGCGCATCTTTCTTAAATCGATGATGAGTTTCTAAAATTTCAATATCGGCGGTGTCTGCCATTACAGCGGCAGCTGTTCTGACCAGATTCAGCATCAAGTTAACACCCACACTATAATTGGCAGCAAAAACGATAGGAATATGTTTAGCCGCAGTATCTAACGCCATCTTTTGTTTAGTATTTAAACCCGTGGTACCGATAATGATAGGTTTGTTATGTGCCACACAAAATGCCAAATTTTCAGACAGTGCAGCTGGTAATGTAAAATCAATCAACACCTCTATTTGTTCAATGTGTACCGACAAATCGGTGCAAATTAGTAAGCCTTTTTTACTTATTCCCGCAAGTTCCCCCACATCGATGCCTACGAGGGATGAAGAGGCCCTCACAGCAGCACCAGTCAATTGGTCATTCACACTTTGTTCAATGGCACCAATCAGGACTCTTCCCATACGCCCATTGGCGCCAAAAACAGCAATTTTACTCATAGTGATTGTTCCATTTTTAATAGACAGATTATTGACAATAATATGTACAGATTGTGCCTTAATTACATCTTTGATGCAGCAAAGTAACGGTTCATTTTTTTATAAACCCCTTCAGCTTTGCATAAGCAAGCCAAGCAATGCAGCTTTTTTACCAGAAGTCGGATAGAATTAAACCCATGATTTTCTTTGTTATCTATTTTGTTATTAATTTATTCATCACTTTTTTTATCACTTTTTTGGAATACCATGTCAGCAACTCACTTCAGCAACCCAACCGTTTCTATTGAGCAATTACCATCAATATTGGCACTAGATAAACAATCACTATGTAAAAAATATGCACCGATAAATCGTTTACTTAACTTAAGTCTTACTCTGCTTTTCTGTTTAATTGGTACAGCACTTTATTTCCAATCAGTCGTCAACTTATCAGCAGATTTTTTGTATTCTTTACCTTATATTATTTGGAGTGTTGCTTTGCTAGGGTTTCTCAACACTTGGTTCAATTATGCATCCGATCTAGCCAAGAACTACACTCTAAGAGAACTTGATTTACACTATGCAAGTGGCTTGTTTTTTAAAAAAGTGGTAAGTCAGCCTATTACTCGGATCCAACATATCGAACTTAAACGCGGTCCAATTGAACGGAAAGTAGGATTAGCCACACTTCAAGTTTTCAGTGCCGGAGGTGACATGCATACTTTTCAAATACCTGGGTTGCCGATAGACACAGCCCAACAACTACGTCAATTTATATTGCAGCATAAGGATGTAGTCAAACATGGATGACCAGTCTGACGTATATACCGATAATAGCCAGAACCCAGCTGATAAGTTACAAATCAAAAACGATTGGCAAGTTTTATCCCCTGTTGCTATTTTGTATTTCACGGTTAGCGTATTCAAACATCTGTTTGGTAACCTTATATATCTTATTCCTGTTTTAGCGGTGAGTTACAAAAGTGTGCTTGAACATCCTTATATTTGGTTACCGAGTATTTTAGTGATGTTTGCATTAATAACACTTTTTGCATTTGTCAGTTTCAAAGTATATCGCTACCGCTTAACTGAAGATAATATCGAGATACGGTCGGGAATATTCAATAAAAAGCATTTAAACCTTCCGTTCTCTCGAGTACAAAATGTCAAAATTGAGCAACCTATTTATTATCGATTTACTGGTCATGCATGTTTACAGTTAGACACAGCAGGTTCGGCTAAAAACGAAGCTAAGTTGGTGGCGATTAAATTAAGTTTTGCACAAGAGCTAAAAACGCTTATTCAAAATCAAGTTCCAAACGACATTATGGATACCGATGAGCACAACATATCTACAAGCACTACTGAGCTCGGAGTCGGATCCGCAGACAATCTAGGGCAGCAAGAAAAAGTACTAAATCAACGAAAGTTATCTGACTTGGTTATTCATGGCATCACCAGCAATAGGATTTGGATTTTTCTGGGTGGCTTAGCCCCCTTTTATGACAATATGTTTAACTCTATAAGTGAATGGTTAAGTACTTTAGGAATAGAGTTAACTGAGTTGTTTAACCTACAAACTCGTTCGTTATTCGAAGTAGGTTTATATGTATTATCACTCACCATGTTAGTCATGTTTGTACTAATCGGTTTTTCAGTTATCGGGGCAATTGTTAGCTTTTACGGTTACACCTTGAGCAAACTGGATGATAAATACATTAGGCGAAGTGGATTGTTCACAAAACACGAAGTCAGCATGCGTTTAAGTCGTTTACAAATGATTGTTCAAAAACAAGACTGGCTAGACGTGTTGCTTAAACGGATCAACCTTAAGTTTGAACAAACTCATTCCTTTAGTCAAAATCAAAATTCATCCGCAGCCAATAGTAAAATTATTGTGCCATCTATTAAACCAGATGAGTCCCAAGCACTAATAGACGATGCCTATCCTAACAACAGCCTCAATAATTTAGTTTGTAACGATAGGTTTACCCCTATTAGCAAAGGTTTTATTTTACGTAATATCTTATTTATCTTAATGCCTGTGTGGTTGGTAATAACAAGCTTTACAATAATGAATGACAAACTTATGACATCAATACTGGTAAGTGTTTTGTTTTTAGGACTATGTGGTTTAGTTGTTTTACGCTGGAAACGTTGGGGAGTTGCCAAAGATAAGCATTTTGTCTACCTAAGAAAAGGCTTAATAGGTGTCGATTATTATTGTTTTCCTACTTACAAAGTTCAGCAAACCCAATTCAAACAAAATTTATTTATGAAAAAAAGACAATTGGCGACAGTCAAATTTATACTAGCGTCGGGGTCACTTATGGTACCTATGATTAATGAAAATTTAGCCTATGAATTAATTAACGACGGTCTTTATCAAGTAGAGTCCTGTCAAAAGTCTTGGATGTAACGTCACGTTCTAGAATAAGTTAACGGTTTTTAAGCCAACGTTTCTGTTAGTTTTCTTATAAGCATTACTTAGTGTTTTAATATCGCTACTCAAGTGGATTCCCATTCCCATACCAATGACAATGACAATGACAATGACAATGATTAACTCAATCAGAGTGAACTCGTCGTTGTTATTGGTTATATTTGTTTTTTGCATCTTTTTTATTGTCTTTAGCTTTTGAATATTATAGAAAAAATAAACGCTATTCCTAATCTAATCAACGGATAGCAGACTGAACTTGAGCTGTAAATGGACAACTTGATGATAAGCGAACAAAAACACTGCGGCATCGAATAGTAAACTTGCTAAAGATCAATAATATTAACTGCATTTAAAATACTAAATTTGTAATGTCCATTAACAGAAATATGAGGTAAATATCGTTCCAACTTCACAAAAGAAAAATCCATATTTTAAGTGGAGAGTGAAACACATTAAATGGTCGCTTGGGCAAGGCATCTTAGGCGAGGTGTCTATTTGCATATGCCCCAGGGTTAAAAGAAGGGGGCTCTAAGTCAAAAATGGCCACGTTGCTGTCGGCGCCTGACATAAATCGCTTTAAAACCTGTGGGAGACGGAAACCTGGGGCACAGCACTCCTTCGTAACGCCAATTCAGAATGTGGTCGACATTCAGTTAATAACGGTTTCATCTTTGACAGCAGGGATGCAGAAAGAATAGCGATGCAAGGTGCAATTGCTGAGAATTGGAGCATCCCATTCGTTCTGAAACACAAATATTGGAGGGGCTTGGCTTCAACATTTTAGACTTGCCTCTTCTCCATGTAAGCGATATATCAAAAAGCCGCTTAAAAGCGGCTTTAGGTTCAGATTATGTTTTTCTATTAATTGGTTAAATCATCAAAGAACTTTTTCACACCATCAAAAAATCCACTTTCTTTGGGGCGGTTTCTAGCCACGTCTTTACCTGTACCCATAGAGTCTTCTAATTCATCTAGTATTTCTTTTTGACGAGTATTCAGATTGACTGGTGTTTCGATGACAACTTTACAAATTAAATCACCAACACTTCCACTACGTACTGACTTAACACCTTTATTGCGCAAACGGAACATTTTTCCTGTTTGTGTTTCAGCTGTCACTTTCAACTTAACTTTACCTTCTAAAGTCGGCACTTCAATCTCACCGCCTAACGCTGCACGAGTGAAACTTAAGGGCACTTCGCAATACAAATTATTACCTTCACGAGTAAATATCTTGTGATCACGAACATGCACCTGAACGTACAAATCACCAGCTGGGGCACCAGCTTCACCAGCTTCACCTTCGCCTGATAAACGAATTCTATCACCCGTATCAACACCTGCTGGGACTTTAACTGATAAGGTTTTAGTTTTCTCTACGCGGCCTTGTCCGTTACAAGGTTTACAAGGATCAGATATAATTTTACCTCTACCCGAACAAGATGGACAGGTTTGCTGCACGGCGAAGAAACCTTGACGCATCTGTACTTGACCTTGTCCATGGCAAGTGGGACAAGTAGTCGGGCTAGAGCCTTTTTTCGCACCAGAACCATCACAGCTATCGCAGCCAACAAGTGTCGGCACACGAATTTCGACACTTTTACCTTTTACTGCTTCCTCAAGAGAAAGCTCTAAGTTGTAACGCAGATCCGAGCCCTGACGCGCTCGGGATTGACGACCGCCGCCGCCACGTCCACCACCAAAAATGTCGCCAAATACATCACCAAAAATGTCTCCAAAGTCACCACCTTGGCCACCACCGCCACCTCGATTAGGATCAACACCAGCATGACCATATTGATCATAGGCTGAGCGTTTTTGCGGATCAGTCAACATTTCGTGTGCTTCTTGCACTTCTTTGAATTTTTCTTCCAACGCTTTATCACCCTGTGTTCTATCTGGGTGATATTTCATCGCTAAGCGCTTATAAGCCTTTTTTATCTCGCGTTCGGTGGCGCTTTTGTCCACATCCAACACTTCATAATAATCTCGCTTCGACATCTCGATTCGGTATCCTGCGGTCTTTAGTAAAAAATTCTAGAACAACCAGTTTTGCTTATTCTTTTTGTAATTTCTTAAACAAACAAGGCGCAATCAGAATTAACTGTTGCGCCAAGTAAGACTAACTCGTTCATAAGTTAGCCATCTAAGTTGAAAAAACTACTTCTTTTCGTCTTCTTTCACTTCTTCAAATTCAGCATCAACCACATCATCATCTGGTGATTTTGCGCCTGCATCAGTCTGTCCACCAGCATCAGCGGCTTCAGCAGCAGCTTTTGCTTGCGCAACTTCCATCAGTTTGGCCGATGCTTGGATAAGTTCTTGAGTCTTTGTGTCAATCGCTTCTTTATCGCCGGCTTTCACTGCTTCTTCAAGGGCGACTACAGCGGCTTCAATCTCAGCCTTATCTTCCTCACCCAATGCGTCGCCAGCTTCTTCAACTTGCTTTCGTGTAGAGTGGATCATGCCATCAGCTTGGTTGCGTGCTTGAACAAGCTCTTCAAATTTAGCATCCGCTTCTTTGTTTGCTTCAGCATCTTGAACCATTTGTTCGACTTCTTCTTCACTCAAACCTGAAGATGCTTTGATGGTGATTTTTTGTTCTTTACCCGTATCTTTGTCTTTCGCAGACACATGTAGTATGCCATCCGCGTCAATATCAAATGTCACTTCGATTTGAGGTGCACCACGCTGTGCCGCACGAATACCCTCTAGATTAAATTGACCTAAAGATTTATTGCCCGAAGCTTGCTTACGCTCGCCTTGAAGACAATGAATGGTTACCGCAGCTTGGTTATCTTCAGCTGTAGAGAATGTCTGTGATTTCTTAGTAGGTACTGTGGTATTTTTCTCTATTAGAGCAGTCATTACACCACCCATAGTTTCGATACCTAATGACAATGGAGTTACGTCTAGCAACAATACATCTTTCACATCACCAGATAATACGCCACCTTGAATCGCTGCACCTACTGCTACTGCTTCATCCGCGTTAACGTCTTTACGAGGCTCTTTACCAAAGAATTCAGTTACATACTTCTGAACCATAGGCATACGTGTTTGACCACCTACCAAGATAATGTCATTAATATCACCTACTGATAGGTCAGCATCAGCTAAAGCTTGTTTTAGTGGCTCTAGCGTTGCTTTTACCATGTCTTCAACAAGCGATTCTAGCTTTGCACGAGTCAACTTGATTGTAAGGTGCTTAGGACCAGATGCATCAGCTGTGATATATGGCAAGTTGACTTCAGTCTGTTGTGCTGAAGATAATTCAATCTTGGCTTTTTCACCGGCTTCTTTAAGACGTTGCATGGCTAATGGGTCTTTACGAAGGTCCATACCTGAATCTTTCTTAAATTCTTCGACTAGGTAGTTGATAACTTTGTTATCGAAATCTTCACCGCCTAAGTGGGTGTCACCATTAGTGGCGAGTACTTCAAACGTATGCTCACCATCAGCTTCGTCAATTTCGATAATGGATATATCGAACGTACCACCACCTAAGTCATAAACAGCAACAACGCTGTCGCCTTTTTTCTTATCCATACCGTAAGCAAGTGCAGCAGCTGTTGGCTCATTAATAATACGCTTAACTTCAAGTCCGGCAATACGGCCTGCATCTTTAGTAGCTTGACGCTGAGAATCGTTAAAGTAAGCAGGTACTGTAATAACAGCGGCTGTTACCTCTTCGCCTAAATAATCTTCAGCTGTCTTTTTCATTTTTTTCAGAACTTCAGCAGAAATCTGTGGCGGAGCCATTTTTTCGCCTTTCGCTTCAACCCATGCATCGCCATTGTCAGCTTTGGCAATTTTGAAAGGCATGATGTCGATATCACGCTGTACTTCTTTATCTTCCCAGCGACGACCAATTAGACGCTTAATAGCGAATAACGTGTTTTGTGGGTTAGTTACAGCTTGGCGTTTGGCCGGCTGACCAACTAAAATTTCACCATCTTGAGTGTAAGCAATAATGGAAGGAGTAGTACGATCTCCTTCTGCATTTTCTAAAACCTTTGCTACGCCACCGTCTAGCACTGCCACACATGAATTAGTTGTACCTAAATCAATTCCAATGATTCTACCCATTAGTTAATCTCCAAAAATTGTTCTTAAAAGCTTGTACACTTTGTGGGGTTATTATTATTTTTTTCAATATCATGGTTAAAAAAACCTTCACAAAACTGCAATTATTTTTGCCTATTCGTCACTTCAAAATGAGGAGTAACTAGGCTTGAGTATCTACTGCGCTTTCCGGTGCTCTTGTTACCAACACCATGGCTGGGCGTAACAAACGACCATTTATCTCATATCCTTTTTGCATCACGGCCATGACTGTATTAGCTGGCAGCTCTGCGTTTTCTTGCATCGACATTGCTTGATGCTTCTCCGGGTTGAAAGGCTGACCTTGAGGGTCGATCACTGTCATACCAAATTTTTCAATCGTGCTAAAAAAAGACTTAAGCGTCATTTCAACACCATCAAAAATAGGTTTAATGGCTTCGTCTTCTGGATTAGCCACTTGTAATGCACGTTCTAAATTATCAGCGACAGGCAATAACTCACCAGCGAACTTTTCTAAAGCAAATTTACGGGCTTTGTCAATTTCGCCTTGAGCACGTTTACGGGCATTATCTGCGTCTGCAATGGCGCGCATCACTGAATCTTTTTGCTCAACCAACTTAGTTTCAGCTGCAATGACGGCAACTTCTAATTCAACAATGCGTTGTTGGTCTTCAGTTAGTTCAATAACATCTTGCTCTTCGTTTTGTTGTTCGGCGTCTATTCCAGCTTCTACTTCTTCATCGTGCTGGGGGGGTTGTTCATTTGTCATGCTCAGCTCCGTATACTCTTTATTAGGCAAATTTTTAGCAAATTTTTAACTGCCACTGATAATGGGGTTATATTTATAAGCTTCAAGGGCTGAGAATTGATGTTTTTTTTGATTTATCCGGAATAATGACTAAATAATTGTCATCAAGCTATGCAACATATTTGACTAATTAGATTTAATCCATTGAATTTTATGATTATTTTATCAAAATAACACCTAAACCGTAGATATTTTAAGCGCTGATTATTTGTTACCTGATAGCTCTGTCCGCTTTGGAGATTTGAACCAAAAATAATACAAAGGCTAGGTGCACTTCTCTTCATACACAGTTTAACCTTGAGGATACGCTAAAACTTTTCTTGGTTTTTTTGATACTTCAACACAAACAAATCAATTTGAACGGCATCTGTGACCTCGCATCTAGACGTAATATTAGTGTTTCAATCTGTTTGTCAAATGTTGCGTAGCATCCATTTAGTATGTTGTCGGAAGTAAGTATGTTTATTGGCCAACTTTATCAATTTATAGTTTGAAAAATCGTAATGATTTACAACCTTGATTACATTGCTGCGTTTCATTAATGACATATTTTATATAACGTTAAACTAGATTCGATCAATAAAATTGTAGATTTTTAAGCAAGTATAAATAAAGGTTTGAGCGTTAATTTGAAGGGTGTTGTGAGTGTTTATGTGGCGATCATAATAATAATTTTTTGCTATTTTATTTGGCACATGCATCAAACCCCAGTGGCAAACATCTTAGTTTAATATTAACGTTCGCCTTCGTCACTGCGGCCAAACTATTAGCGTTGCTAATTATAGGTTTAATCGTATGTTATGTTAGATGGAGTATTAGACATACATATCATAACCGATACACGAGCATTAACAGCACTGCGCAAAATGTTACAAAGGTTAGCAATAGGTGACAAAAGGTAGTAGATAATAAAAATTTCCTTTTGGGTGGTATAAACAAAATAGAAGAAGTTCGAAAATATACAAATAATGTACATTTAATGTACATTTAATGTACATTAAATGTACAACTATCGTACACTTAACGAACAGCAATGTCATTTTCAGACCTATTAAATGGCTGTTTTGAGACGATTTGTGTAAGAACTCGTTTGAAAACCATTAGTAAGTTAACCATATGACACTTTTTTTAGGCTACGCACTTGTGTAAAAATGGATGTTTAAAACATCCGCAAAATGCTAGAAACAAAAAGTTGATTAAGCCAATTTTTACATCAAACCACTTGCACATTAAATGTAAAAAAGTTCTGTCTGGAAAGAACACAATCCAGCAGCTTATTTATGTATATATTACATTGAACAATAATGTCTACTTTGGTTGCTATCTGCGCACTCCATGGCATACTCCACGCCGAATTGATTGGGCTTATAAAAAAGCGCATTTTTGAGTTACACTTACAACTAATTTGGAGTCGTTTATGTTGTTTAACGGTAATCTAGTCACCGAATCAGCCGTCCGTCAAAAAATCCGCGATTTTTATCGAATTGACGAAGATGCTGCTGTTGAACATATTCTGCCAGATGCAGAAGTTAATATGCGTGCCCGCAGCCGTGCTTGGGACAGAGCACGTAAAATGGTGTTGCAGATCCGTAATGATCAAGAAGGCAACGGTGTGGTTGAGGCATTGCTTAACGAATACTCATTATCTTCAGCTGAAGGTGTAGTTTTGATGTGTCTAGCAGAAGCCTTGTTACGAGTTCCTGACAAGCGTACTCAAGACAAGTTAATTAGCGACAAATTATCAAAAGGCCAATGGAGCTCGCATCTTGGTAACAGCGATTCATTATTTGTTAACGCTTCGTCATGGGGCTTGTTGCTCACAGGCGGCCTAGTCAATTATGCTAATCAAAAAAATAAATTTGGGATCCTGAAAAAAACGTTGGGTAAGGTTGGCGAGCCTGTTATTCGTAAAGCAATGAACATCGCCATGAAGGTTATGGGTCAGCAGTTTGTAATGGGTGAAACCATCGAAGATGCGGTGCAACGAGCAGAAGAAAAAGAGCGCAAAGGTTATGTTTATTCTTACGACATGCTTGGTGAAGGGGCCAGAACTCAAAAAGATGCAGACGACTATTTTACTGCTTACGCGCAAGCTATAAAAGTAATAGGCGAAGCAGCGAAAGGGAGAGGCCCGAGAAAAAGTCCTGGGATATCAGTTAAATTATCAGCCATTCACCCGCGATATGAATTTACCCATAGAGAAAGGGTCATGGCAGAGATCCCTCCCAAACTCAAACAGTTATGTTTGCTTGCCAGACAATATGACATAGGGCTGACAGTTGATGCTGAAGAATCAGAGCGTCTGGATATATCATTAGATATTATTGAACAAGTATTTAGTGATCCCGATTTAGATGGCTGGGACGGATTTGGTATGGCCGTGCAAGCTTATCAAAAACGTGCAATGTACGTGATCGATTGGTTACGCGAGTTAACTGAAACTGTTGGCCGCAAACTAATGGTGCGACTAGTCAAAGGCGCATATTGGGATACTGAAATAAAAAATGCTCAAAAAGATGGCCTTGAGCACTTCACTGTTTTTACTCGTAAATCATCTACCGATGTATCGTATCATGCTTGTGCGAACCGTTTACTTGACTATCGTGATACTATTTATCCTCAGTTTGCGACTCATAATGCCTACACCGCGGCAGTCATTGTAGAGTTAGCTGGTGATGACAAAGATGGTTTTGAGTTTCAATGCCTGCATGGTATGGGCGATAGTTTGTATGAACAAATTGTTACATTAGAAAATATCCAATGCCGTATTTACGCGCCTGTTGGGGAACATGAAGAATTATTAGCATATTTAGTTAGGCGCTTACTTGAAAACGGGGCAAATTCATCTTTTGTCAATGCTATTGTTGATGAGTCTAGGCCTGTCGAATCTTTACTTGAAGATCCCGTCGAAAAAACACAGCGCTTGAAACATAAATATAATGATCAGATCCAGAAGCCAATTAGTTTGTATGGCGCAGAAAGAGACAACTCCAGAGGTCTTGATATTACCGACATCAATCACATAACACCGCTAAAAGCGGCGATAGATAGTTGGTTTGAAGAACATTTATTGACTGAAGATCAAGTACCCGAAGGTTGTCATGCGGTGCGTAACCCTGCCAATGTTGATGAAATTATCGGCTTTCATAAATTCGATACACAACAACAGATGGCAGAAAAGTTAACAACTGCACATAATGCTTTTGCCAGCTGGTCACAAACACCTATGACTGAACGAGCAAATTTGTTGCGAAGAACAGCAGATATTCTTGAGCGCCATACGGATGAACTTATTGCCCTGTGTATTAAAGAAGCAGGAAAAGTGACATCTGACGGAGTAGACGAAGTTCGTGAAGCAGTCGATTTTTGTCGTTACTATGCCGCCAGAGCCGAAGAACTATCAAAAGATAACAGATTAGCACCTCGTGGTGTGGTCCTGTGTATCAGCCCGTGGAATTTTCCTTTAGCCATATTCTTAGGGCAAGTAGCGGCTGCGATTGTCACCGGGAATACGGTCATAGCCAAACCTGCAGAGCAAACCAGTCTAATTGCTTTGCGCGCTTTGCAATTGATGGAGTATGTAGGTTTACCTGTTGGTGTCGTGCAGTCTGTTATTGCTGCTGGACCTGATGTGGGTGAAGTTTTGCTACCCGATGAACGCATTAAAGCAGTTATGTTCACTGGTTCTACTGTTACTGGTAACGTCATTGCTAACGCCTTAGCACAACGAGGTGGTGAACAAGTTCCCTTGATTGCTGAAACAGGTGGCCAAAACTGTATGATTGTTGACTCGACTGCCTTGCCTGAACAAGTAGTTGATGATGTTATTGGTTCTGGTTTCCAAAGTGCCGGGCAACGCTGTTCAGCACTTCGAGTATTATTTTTACAAGAAGAAATAGCAGATAGCGTAACCGAGATGCTGATTGGAGCCCTCAACGAGCTCAGTGTTGGAGATCCTGCCTTTTTGTCCACTGATATTGGCCCTGTTATTGACCAAAAAGCCTTGGCTAATTTGCAAGCCCATGCTGATGATATGCAAAATAATGGAATATTGTTGCATGAGTGCAAAGTACCAGCTAATAACGGTACATTTTTTGCTCCTAAACTTTATCAAATTGCAGATATTTCAGTATTAAAACGTGAAGTATTTGGACCTTGTGTTCATATTGTTCGATTTAAAGCAGATGATCTTGAAAAAACAGTACAACAGATTAATGCTACAGGTTTTGGTTTGACTATGGGTATTCATACTCGAATTGATGCAAGAGCCATGGAGTTAGTTAAATTATCTCGTGCCGGAAACGTGTATGTAAACCGAAATATGATAGGTGCCGTAGTCGGTGTTCAGCCTTTTGGAGGTCGCGGACTTTCCGGAACCGGTCCTAAAGCAGGTGGACCCAATTATTTAACACGTTTGATGCTTGAAAAATCAACGCCACGGGCGGTTAGTGATTTATTGCCTAGCACAGATAAAGCTCTGGAAAGTAATAATCAAGCGATACAACAGGCAACACAGTTTATGAAAATTGCTTGTGCGACTGAGCACGAGTGGCGCTTAACGGATTTAAATAATCGCTTATCTTCGGTTCGTCAGTTACTCGCAACTATTGCCAAAGTGGATATAGTTGAAGAGCTGGCTGATGATTTAAACTCTACTTTAGCAGCGGCACGTTCGCAGTTGATCAGTATTGAAAGACGTCTGAAAAAACCTAAGATTTTGCCAGGTCCAACGGGTGAGTCCAATGTGTTATATTTGGAACCTAGGGGTGTTTTGGTGTGTTTCGCTGATAAAGATGTGACATTCGAGTACTGGATATTGTCTATTGTAACGGCTCTAGCTACAGGTAACGTTGTTATATCAGTAGTTTCTGAGTTGTTTTACGCAGAAGCGATAGAGTTTCGTGAACAGTTTATCGCCACTGGCGCACCTGAAGGTGTATTCCAAGTTGCTAAACTACATCACCTAGAAGCGTTATTAGCCGAAGATGCCCTAGCGGGTGTGGTAATAGACAGTGAGAGTGGTCGCTCTAGCGATATGGTGCAAATGCTTGCCAAACGAACCGGAGCCATACTACCGGTAATTACTGCTGAATATTATGACCATTTGATCCAGCGTCTACTGACAGAAAAAACGGTTAGTATAGACACTACTGCATCTGGCGGTAATACATCACTTATGACTCTGGTAGAAGAAGAAGAAGACGAGTAATACCTTGGCAATAAGTATTGCGCCAATTAATCTTCTTTAATACCATCAAAAAAACCAGCTCTTTTGCTGGTTTTTTGGTTTCTAGCGCCTAATACAATATTAACGTGATGGGTAAATATTTAGCGAGACATTGAAACAAATAAATATTTTTGATACCAAGTCTATTGAAATAGGTGTTTAGATCTTCAGTTCCTCTCCAGATTAGCGAGGTTCAGTGGCAATGGTCTAGAGTGCTATAACTCATGCAATCGATTAACATACTTATATTCATTAATGTCTAAATTTTTAATCAATACTTACCTGTTTTTTTGGCCTTTAAGTACGAGTTAATTTTGGCATAACATAACCTTACAGAGACATAAATTAAGAGGTCAAATACAGCACAAACCTGCGACAAAAAAATCAGGTTGAGTGTATGTTTACATCAACATCTAACACTTCTCTCACTTTATTTTTCAGTGCCTGCATCGAAAACGGTTTCTGTAAAAAATTAGCACCTCCATCGATATTGGCTTCTTTTCCCAATACGTCCTGTGGGTAGCCAGACATAAACAATACTTTCAAATTAGGACAAATTGTTTGTAATTTAATAGCCAAATCCATGCCATTGATCTCCGGCATGATAACATCGGTCATCAATAAATCAATATCACATAAATTTTCCCGAAACAGCTCTTCAGCAAGTTTACCGCTACTAGCCGCTAATACTGTGTAGCCGCTATTTTCTAACATAGCGGTTTCTATTTCGAGTAACATCTGTTCATCTTCAACCAGTAGTATTCTTTCCGTAGCCTGATAACGACGCGTTTCAGTTATTTCCTGTTTGGTATCCTCGACAGCTTTGACTCTATTAAAATAAATATTAAACGTAGTTCCATGTCTAGGTTCACTAAAAACGTTAATATACCCAGCGTTCATCTTGACCGCACCTAGCGTAAAAGACAAGCCTAGGCCAGTGCCTGCCCCAGGAGCTTTGGTTGTATAGAACGGCTCAAAAATATGGGTTTTTGTTGCGTCGTTCATACCACAACCATCGTCGCATACGGAAAGGATGACATAATCCCCTGGTGGAATTTCGTAAGCTTCAGTGTTGTTATAATTCTCAGTTAGGCTACAGTTCTTTACACTAATTGAGATACTCCCCGTACCAGTAATTGCATCTCGAGCATTGATACACAAGTTAGCCAGAACCTGATCGATTTGAGTTGGGTCGACTTTGACAGGCCATAAATCCACCGCCGGCTCCCAAGACACTTTAATACTAGCGCCAATCAATCGTTTGAGCATATCCATCATGGCTGACACTGATTTATTTAGATTCAACACTTTAGGTTCAATAGTTTGTTTTCGAGCAAAGGTTAGTAGTTGCCGTGTAAGTTTGGCAGAGTACTCAGCAGCTTTTGTAATCGCCTCTATATTCTTTATCAGAGGGTTATTGGGCTCCAGCTTATTTATGACTAATTCAGCCTGACCAAGTATGACACCCAACATGTTATTGAAATCGTGAGAAATACCACCGGCTAAATTACCAATTGCTTCTATTTTTTGGGACTGATGCAATTGTTCAGTCAGACTAAGTTGTTTGGCTTCCTCAGTTTTCTGGTTGGTGATATCTTCAATGATAGAAATAAAATAATCAGGTTCGTTATTGATATCTCTTACCAGACTTATTGTTACTCTGACCCAAACAATATCACCCGACCCTTTATAATAGCGTTTTTTACTTGTGTGACTGCCGATCTCATTGTTGATTATCTGATTAACAGCGGTTTGAAACATCGGTAAGTCATCTGGGTATGTTAATTCTTGACAACATTTAGATAAAAGTGACTGTTGTGGATATCCCAAAATAGCGCATAATTTTTGGTTAACCTCCAACCAGGCTCCATCCAGACCTAAACGAGCAACTCCCATGGCTGCTTGCTCAAAAATACTTCTAAATTTGTTTTCACTTTCTAGTAACTCTGCTTCTGCTTTTTTGTTGCTTGAAATATCCGTTACAGTTATCCAAAATTCGCTAGCCTTCATGGCCACCACTTGCAGCAGCCCCCAGAAGATAGTGCCATCAGCTCCCAATAAACGCATCTCAAAATTCTGTGGAGCGTCCAATTCAAAACATGTTTTGAGGTTTATATAGAAAGCTTTCAGGTCTTCTTTCAACAATATTTTACTGATAGGCGCTTTGATCAGTTTATTTCGACTCACGCCCATCATTGATGCAGCGAACAAGTTACATTCCTTTATTAACCGTTGGTCATCAAGAGTTAAATAACCGATCGGTGCCAAATCATACAAATCAAAGTAGCGGGCCTGCGAAACATCAAATTGCTGCTGCGCGCTTCGTAGTTCTTCGTTTTGTATTTCTAACTGGATCTGATGCACCAATAATTCATGCATCAGTTGTTTTGACTCAAAAGAGGAACTCGTTACAAGCTCTTCCTCTAAGCTGGCGCTAAGTAAACTTTCGGCACGTTCACGTAATTCCTTATCAGTTTGAGTTAAATTTCTATTCATACCTTAAGTTTCCGTGCTTGTTTTGTATTAACTTGTATTGATTTGGCTTGTTATGTCGTTCAGTCGTTGCGATGGCGTACACCTTTTTAGCCTGATTGATCAGCCCTGCAGCCATTAGCCAAACGTTAATAACTGGCTCATTTTTAGTCAGACGTTTTATCTGGTACGTATCCAGAATTTCTTTTTGACTCAACTGCTTGATACGGCTTAGCTCGATTGCTTGCAAATCTTCAGGAACCAGTTTGGTAATGCTCAGTGTTAATGCCTTTAATTCACTCCAATCATACCGTTTTTTTGCCGTGGCATTCCATACCATAATATTTCCATCCAAATATTGTAATAGAATGGCATCATTAGCATCACGCACCACTGTTGCCAATCGTAATTCATCGTTGGCTTTATTGAGTGATAACTCGGCCTGCTTGCGATCTGTGATATGAATAAAGTTGATCACTGCACCCTTAATCTGATTTTCAGTGTGATGATAAGGCAGCATTCGCAACATCTGATAACTGCCATCTATCGTTTGTACTTCGACCTTTTGAGGTATGAGGCTACGTCATATAAGCTAATTATTTTGTGCCAGTTGATAATAAACACTCAAAGTTGATGTAAAGTACATCAAAGGACGGTCAATGTCCGCATTAATCAAGCTGATAATTTTAGTTAGGCTGGGTGTAAAGTGTGGGATATTTAGCTTTATACCCACGATATATTGCAGCAATACCGGTTTCAACGACCAAGTTATTCATGTCATTATTGTGATTAGTTGACTCTAGAGCTTTGTTTTGCAACTCAGCGTTGGTAGTTGCCAGCTCTTCTTTCGAGGTCTCTAGCTTTTCATTAGTTGACTGCAACTCTTCCATGATTACCTGTAATTCATTGTTTATGTACTCGAGCTCTTCATTAGCTGCTAATCGTTTTTCGCTAGCACTTTGAATAAAACTATTAATAGAGATAAATCCTATGGAGCTACCCCTTGTAATGGTCAAGTAATCTTGTAGAAACTTTAAGCCGCATTGAGTAAAGTTTATTTTTTTAGTGCTGGCGCTATGTTTCCAATGGCCGAGTTGACCCTTTTATTGTTGTAATATCGAATGTAATCGTCAACGGCTGACACAACCGCTTGATGATTAATAAATAACAATGCGTTTAAATATTCGCTCTTTAGACTTCTAAAAAATCGTTTTTGAACCGCATTATCCAAACAATTACCTCGTCGACTCATTCTTTGTGTGATGCCATGCAATAATAGGGTCTCTTTGAACAGATTAGCATTATATTGAATGCCTTGGTCTGAATGAAACATTAACCTAGTCGTATCTGTTAGTTGAGCTTTCAACGCCTCTATCAAGGCTTTCCGAGCTAATCGCGCGTCTGGCGTTTGTAACAGCGCGTAGCCAATTATCTCCCGAGTACCGAGGTCAAGTCGTGTGGCAAGATAACTCCAGCCATGATGATTGCGAACGTAGGTGATACCACCTACCCAGTGCGTGTTGGCGTGCAACAGATTAAATTACCCTTTTTAATAGGTTTGGTATATCCGGCTTTTGCTTACCTGACGGATAATGGTGTAGTTTTTTTAAGGGTTTTAGCGACGATATTCGCCTCTTTCATGAGTCGTGATATTTTGAAAACACCCAGCTCGACTCCGTCGTCTGCGAGGATAACTTTCATTCGCCTTCCACCATAAACCTTAAGGTTATCATGGTGTATTGTTTTTAGTTGTTGGCGATAAATAACGTCATTTTGATTATCGACTGGTGGGTAGTAATAGCTTGATACGGGGACGTTAAACAATTGATATACATGGGTAATATTCAAGTTTTGTTCCGCCTCTCTCATTCGTTTAATCACTTTAATGCAGATCTGTCGCGAATGAAAAAGACAGTTACCTTTTTTAATAAAACGACATCCCTTTTTGAAACAGCTAGTTATTTTTCTAGCACTTGAATGCGGCGCTTATCAGAGTCCAATACCACTTTAGCTGTGCTCACCTCTCCTTGCTTCTCTGCGAGATACTGTTTTTTCCAACGGGATACGTCTGTCGTAATGGCCCCAGTCAAATCTATTACTTGGTGGTTCGAATATTGTCCTTCTATTATGGGTTTGGCATATCCTAAACGTTGACTTGGAGTAACAGTTTTGTGAACCTTTCGAGTACTATCGGTCATTTATCTTGTCTTATTTTGATGATAAATAAGCTACCAAGTCCTACAGGTTTATTAAACCATTTCAAAGACAAAAATATGTGGTCACGCTGTTTAGCGATAGTTTGAGCAGTTTATAGATTTTCTGAACTCGTGAGTCTGAACAGTAAGACATCCGATTTATTTCAGTTCAAATGAATACAAAGAAACAGAAAGGCCCTACAAAAATTATTTATGTGAATTAAAAAAATAACTGGCCAAAAAAAAGCTACTTGTGGAGTAGCTTCTTAGTATTTAGAATTGGTCTATTAACGGCGTTAATATATCAATATGATTTAACCAACTTTCTTCATCCAACCTGCACACCAACCTTTTGAAGCTACCACTTTACCTGGGAAAAACGCACATGGACGCCACTCTTTTCCTTCTTCGCCTTGTATATGTTGGCAATTTTCACAATTTTGGCCTTCAACCTCTGAGTCATGTACATACTTAAGAGCAAGGGCTGTTGGATCGTCAAGTTTTACTTGTTCTTGTGCATTAGCGCGCAATGCTACCCCACCCAAAGTCAACCCGATAATAGATGTACCTGATAATTTTAAAAAGTCACGACGATTAACGTTATTCATAATTGGTATCCTAATTTGTAGACGAAAATAAAAATGATTCTCTTTTAGGTTATCCCTGAAACGCAAAAACTCGCCATTATGGCGAGTTTTTAGGGAAACGATATTGTTAGTTCATTATCTTGTACTGATATAAAAAAAATCAGATCACTAGAAATGCTAAAAATATACACATTACTATACCATTAAAATATTAAAAGTAATTAACTATCATATTCTGTTGTTTAATCTGGTTGGGATTAAGCATAAAACCAGAACAATCGCATTATTTGGCTATTTTGGTGACAACTATTATTCACCCTCTATATAGAGATTATTCTGGCAATATCTGATTAGATATAAATAGTAGAAAACAGCTTTTAAGAGATATATATCCAATATAATGTTGATCATCAATTAATGTTCTTGCCATCTGGTATGGTGATCGCGCTATAATACTGTACGTACATACAGTATTACGAGATATAATGAATATTATACCCATCAAAGCTCAAGCTGGCATAACTGGCTTCGAGTCGCCCGCATCAGAATATCAAACTTTACCCATGTCTCTTGATGAAATACTGATTGACCACCCGACAGCAACATTTGTAGGACTTGCCGTAGGAGACAGTATGACCAGCCACGGTATATTTGATGGTGATGTGTTAATTGTTGATAGAGCCGCGACGCAGGCTAATATGGATATTATCGTTGCTACGCTAAATGGTGTATTTATGTGTAAACTTTATGACCGTAAAAAGCAGTGTTTATTGTCAGGCAGCGACATTTACAAATCTTACCAACTACAAGATGGTGATGAATTTTTAGAAGAAGGGATTGTTATTCGCTCAGTTAGGAATCACCGTCAATCGGCAAAGATGGCAAGATGTTTGCGTTAATCGATGTAAATAGCATGTATGCCTCATGTGAGAAAATTTTTGATCCCCTTGCTCGGCGAACTGGCGTTATTGTGTTGAGTAATAATGATGGTTGTGTGGTTGCCATGTGTAGGTTGGCAAAAGCCAAACTAGGGAATGTAAAATTTCAACCTTATTTCAAGATCAGTAAACAAGTTGAAGCTTCAGGTGTGACCGTCCGTAGTTCTAATTATGAGTTATATTCAGATTTATCTGCATCAATAATGGATATATTAAGTCGATACTCACCTGAACAACATATTTATTCAATAGATGAATCTTTTCTTCGTTTTCAAACCCAACCTAAAGAAAATTGGTGGCACCTAGGAAAGGAAATAAGGCGGGTAATATGGCAAGAAGTTAGGTTACCCGTGTGCGTGGGTTTGGGCCCTACCGCCACATTGGCCAAGGCGGGTAACCATTACGCTAAAAGAAACAGAAGTACAGGCGGTGTCAGTGTTGTTGATAAACAAAATATCATGACGGTGTTACAGGGAATGGCGGTCGAAGATGTGTGGGGGATCGGTACTCGCTTAGGTAAAAAATTAAGATTGATGTCAATTGATAACGCATGGAAGCTTTCTCAACAGCCCGCCAAATCAATGCGCCAACAATTTTCGGTGAATATTGAGCGCACAGTTAGGGAGCTACGAGGCGAGTCGTGTTTAACATGGGATGAAGTCAGAAGCCCAAAACAACAGATATTTTCTACTCGGGCATTCGGGGAAAAAGTCAGTGATTATGCATCTCTAGAGCAAAGTTTAGTGATGCACGGTGAAAAAGTGGCCAAAAAAGCACGTAAACAAGGCAGTTTGATAAAAATGATAGTGGCATTTGCTCACTCTAGTCCATTCGCAGACGGCCAGATTTATCGGCGAAATATTCATCATGGTTTTTTTGATGCTACTGCTGATAGCCGAGACCTCGCCATTGCAGCTAGCGAAGCGGCAAAACAAATATTTCGTCCTGGTGTACTATTTCATAAATCAGGTGTAGGCGCGATAGAGCTATTAGATAGCGCTATGTACCAGCAAGATATGTTTTCAATACAAAGACGTGATCCGCGTGTTATGGATACACTAGACACCATTAACCAACGTTTTGGTCCCGACTCTATATCATTAGCAGCAAAAGGCATTCAAGGAAAATGGCAAATGCGTAGAGCCATGAAATCACCTAACTATACGTCTTCCTGGTTAGATATGGTGAAGATAAACTGCAATAACATTATTACAAAGTGAAACAACTAAAGCACACTACAACCCAAAGACTTGAAGACTTGAATTAATCAATGCTGTGTTTTTATTTATCCAGATTCTGTATTAAGTGCCAAAAAGCAATTTTAACGTCAATAAAGTCCCTCCCCCGCAAATGTGCCATATTAATCACGTTGTGAAATTGCATATAACTAAATCAAAAAAAATGAGCATCGCTAATACTCTAAATGTAGGTATATAATGCCATTCTTGAGTGTTATTTAAAGATCAATAGGAGCAAACGTAATGAGCATCGTCACACTACTTGATGGGGGTATGGGGCAAGAGTTACTGCGCAGAAGCTCTCGAAAAGTAACACCTATGTGGTCTGCCGATATTATGCTGAATGAGCCAATACTAGTAAGAGATTTACATCGCGAATTTATCGAAAGTGGTGCCCGAGTCATAACACTTAATACTTATACTGCAACACCACAGCGGCTAAAAAGAGAGAATGAACTCGGTCAATTAACCAACCTTCATCAACAGGCCATGAGAGCCGCGCAAGAAGCAATTGAATTAACGCAGCGCAATGATGTGTTAATAGCAGGCTGCCTGCCACCATTGGTGGCTAGTTATCATCCAGATGTATCGTTATCGTTCGAAGACTCGCTTGCAAACTATCGTCGCCTTGTTACATTGCAATCGCCCGCAAGTGATTTGTTTATATGCGAAACAATGTCATCTATTACCGAAGCAAGTGCGGCCTGCACTGCTGCAATTGAAAGTGGCAAACCTGTTTGGGTCGCATTAACGGTCAGTGACGAGCATCCAAGACAATTGCGTAGTGGCGAGTTGTTAGAAGACGCCTTGCTGGTACTTGACTCATTTAATGTTCAAGCAATATTGTTAAACTGTAGTCAGCCCGAAGCCATCAGCGCTTGTTGGTCGCTATTAAACACCAATCAGCGTAAGACTGGCGCCTATGCCAATGGGTTTGTATCAGTAGATTCTCTATACCCAGGGGACACTGTCGAAGAACTTGAAATGCGTCAAGACATGAGCCCCCAACAGTATGCAGAACATGCTATGAGTTGGGTGAGAAACGGAGCATCAATCATTGGAGGTTGCTGCGAAATTGGACCACTACACATCAAGGCTATATATAGTGCATTATGCAGCGAAGGATATATTTAGAAATAGCTACTCAAATTGGTAGTTCCAATAAACAACCTATCCGGCAGCACTGTCTTTTGAGATAACAGCATTTACTATCTGGATGCTGTTATTTAACCACTATCTACTAGAAACAATTCACTACACCACAAGTTATCTGACAGCTAACCGTTAATTAGTACTTAAAACTGCTGCGCAGACATGTAAACTAATAAGGCGTGCAATAAGTACTATTAGTGTTAACACTTACCTTAAACATAGGGCTGATGACTAGCCCGTAATCTTGAGTTGCACAAATACATATGGACCTTATTTTTTTTGACCTAGATGGCACTCTATTAAATGATGTATCTGAAATATCACCTTTCACCAAAGATACACTTATTTTGTTGAGCGAAAAAAACATCGCCTACACCGTAGCGACAGGGCGCACGATGCTCTCAGCTCAGCGTATTTTAGAAGGTCATGTTTTTGACTTGCCTCAAATCTATAATAATGGGGTGACGACATGGGATCCTAAAATCCAACAACTCACCCTTGAAAACTTACTCAATCACGCTGAAATTTCAACTATTGTTGATGTGGCCGTTAAACAGGGGATCGCGCCTTTTGTTAACACTATCGATAATGCGCAGCATCATTTTATGTTTCACACTGAAACCCGTCACGATGTGGAAAAAGAACTGATCCTTAAGTACTTTTCTAGTAGTAAGGCAACACTTTTACCTCTAGAAGCGTTACCTATTGATAGTCAAGTGACCAATATTAGTATGATTGGTGCTGCGGATACTATTAACGAAATGTGGTTAGAGCTCAATACATATGAGAATCTTATCGCTTACTCTGGTCCTGCTTTAGAAGGGAAACAATTTAGGTGGATGGATGTTCATCATTGCCTCGCGAATAAGGGAACAGCAGTGACCCATTTAAAAAACAAATTGGGAGCAAGTAATGTTATTTGTTTTGGCGATAGTGATAACGATTTAAGTATGTTTGCGTTGGCAAATGAGAGTTATGCCCCAGAAAATGCCAAAGCGGTGATTAAAAAAGCTGCTAATGCTGTAATTGGGCATAATCACAAAGACGGCATAGCCCATTTTTTACGTGAGCGTTTCTCGTTATAATTGATTTTGTTAATTTGCCAAAATTAAGTTAACTCAGCTCTAATAAGACAAGTTAATAGTCAAGTTTTAGAGCAGAATATTTAAGATTGGCCATGATATGATTTTTAGATGCTAAATGTAGATGCTAAATGTAAGTGCTATACGTTCAAGTATAGCTGAGTTATTGGGGTTTCATCTTGATGAAAACCTCAATTTCGGAGCATTTTTGTTTGCTCAATAGAACAATCTAGTTGCAGTGAAATTGACCCTACCTCTAATTGACTATTTATTCTACTAGTAATAATGTCAGATTCATCCTCTCTCGTAAACTGCGAATGACAGGCATAAAAGGGTATGAATGAATGAGCAGAATAAAAAACGAAGTAGACATACTCATCATTGGTGCTGGCATCTCAGGTATCGGCGCCGCCTATCATGTGCAGAAGCATTGCCCAAATAAATCATATGCTATTATTGAAGCTCGAAACGAAATAGGCGGCACTTGGGATCTATTTCGATATCCTGGGGTCCGTTCTGATTCAGACATGTTTACTTTTGGCTTTAACTTCAAACCTTGGCGCTCACCAAAAGCAATTTCTCCTGGCGAAGATATCAAGGCTTATATCTGTGAAGCCGCAGCTGAAAATAGTATCAACAAGCACATTTTATTCGAACACAAAGTGATTTCGAGCAACTGGGATAGCTCAAGCGCAAAATGGCACACAGAGGTCCAAAATATACAAACAGGTGAGTATTGCCAATATGTGAGTCAGTTCTTTTTTTCTGGTGCGGGTTATTACAACTACGATGAAGGTTATACCCCAAACTTTAAAGGTGTTGATAGTTTTGTAGGTGACATAGTTCATCCACAATTTTGGCCGCAAGACTTAGATTACGCAGGTAAAAATGTAATTGTGATCGGAAGCGGTGCTACAGCCGTCACTCTCGTACCTGCCATGGCGATGACTGCAGAGCATGTCACTATGTTGCAGCGCTCTCCCACTTACATTGGGTCTATACCTGAACAAGATAAGTTTGCTAATGTGATACGCCGCTATCTGCCAGCTAAACTTGCTTACAGCCTTAGCCGCTGGAGAAAAATACTATTAGGTATGTTCATGTATAGCATGTCTAGACGACGGCCTGAGTTTGTTAAAAACATCATACGAGAAGGTATCATTAATGTGCTGGGAAAAGATTACCCAGTAGATAAACACTTTAAACCTAATTACCAGCCTTGGGACCAACGGGCGTGTTTAGTACCTGACGGTGATTTATTTAATGCTATCAAAAATGGTTCGGCCAGTGTAGTCACAGATCAGATTGATACTTTCACGCCAACAGGGGTTAAGTTACAGTCAGGAAAAGAGCTGAGCAGCGATATTATCATAACGGCTACCGGACTTAACTTAGACATACTCGGCTCTTATCGGCTAAGTGTTGATGACAAACCATTTAATCCCGCCGACAGTTACTGTTACAAAGGCATGATGTTGAGCGGTTTACCTAACTTTGCGTTTTCGATGGGTTACACCAATGCGTCTTGGACCTTGAAGTCAGATTTGGTTGGGCAGTATGTTTGCCGCTTGATTAACCACATGGACAAACATCAGTATCACTATTGCCAGCCTGTTTTACCCTCCGGTGGTATTGAGGCAGAACCTTTCATTAATTTCACCTCTAGTTATATCACCAGAGCATTACATAAAATGCCCAAACAGGGCCGCGATAAACCATGGAAACTTAACCAAAATTATATACTTGACCGGATGAGTCTAAACCACAGATCGTTGGAAGATGAAAGTATCGTATTTGCTTCGATCACAGCTAATAATCACAACTAGATAGACAGCTACAATTAATTGATTAATAACAAAACGTAAAAACATAATTATTTGTAAGTAAAGCCGATAGACAAATACAAAATGTGACAAAGTAGCCCTAAAATGTTTAATACAGATTTACACTTACAGCATGCTGTAGACTAGCAGTGAGTGGGTCATGATTATAACACACTAGGATGTTGGCACTGACAGTGTCGTCACTACTAGAATCATCAGAGGTTTCGGTGACAAATGAGCACTGCCTGCCACGTATTCTTCGCCAGTTATACTTGTTCCATGTAGGCCGCCAAACCACTAATTGTCAATACTGTGCCGATATGCACTCGAATTCAGTAATTCATAGTTATTTTACGTAACCAGTCTATTAAATGCTTCGACGGTAATATGCTCGTTTCGTTAATAGTAATTAGCATTAAAGTCAGCTCCCCTAAATTAGACGAAAATATGGTTGACCGCGAAGATAGTAGTACATTTTGGAGTGATAGATATCGCAAAGGTGTCTGATATAACAACTGGCCCAGCTCATGTTTATTGGATTACTTATCCCAATTCAGCATCAATGTAAGCTGAAACAACAATAAAACTCAGTTCATCTGTGTAGCATATGTGATTTATGCTTTAATGTCCTACCCAGATTATATGATAACGTGATGTCAATCTTCTGAAGAATTAACGAAGCGAGAAACACCGAAACCTAAGCGCTAGTGATTGATGGAAGATGAGCTGCAAAATACAGTTTCAGCTCAGAATTAGTCATGCTTTAAATATCAGCATTTTTAACCTCCTCTAAATCCCCCATCATGGGTCTAAAATACAACACTTTTAATACTTAAAAAAAGATGCTTAAAATTTAGGTATTTAAAAGTAAAAACGCAATAAACGACACAAATAGACAGTAGCGATAATCAATACTGTTAAAAATCTAGGCGCTTATTACACAATTTAAATCAAAACAACTACAAAAACACTCAAAATAGTTGGCTTTATTTTTGCCTCGAAATGATGTTATTAAAACTTATCTCTATGTTGCATTAACTCCTGCAGATAAATTCCCCCTTTAATACCGTCCATCGCTGCATCTATGTAATCGGCAATTTTTTCAATATCAGGGATAGTATCTCGACATGCCATTAAGCCAAAATCGATAGCGTCACAATAACTCACCACAGTAATATTTAATGATTGGCCATCGATTAACACAGATAAAGGATAAGTAGCTTGTAACTTTGCCTGACCAAAATATAAAGGTTGTCTAGGGCCGGGAACGTTAGATATGGTCACGTTTGCAGCAGGTGGTAATAAGTTAGTCATATTTAGCTGATTCATTACTGCAACCAAGCCTTGGGCTATAACGGCAAAACTAGTGGCAGCATCCGCAGAAACCGAACCCAATTCTTCTTTCGCATCTTGTGTTGAAGCACCTATTTTGGCTAATCGAGTCATAGTATCGGCTTCATCTGTGGCTAAATTAGCAGTAACATAGGTAATTTGGTTACCTGTACGATTCATCTGCCTTACAGAAACGGGGACCGAAGCGATTAATGACTTTTTAGGTAATGCATCTTTTTCCTGCATATATTTACGTAAGGCACCAGAACACAACGCGAGTACCATGTCATTCACTGTGGCATTGGCTTGTTTGCCTATGGCCTTGAGTTCAGATAAAGAAAGTGATTTCACTGCAAATCGACGAGCACCAGTAATAGGCACATTAAAAATAGATTTTGGTGCAGTAAAAGGTACTGGAGAAGTATTTTTGCTGATCCCCGAGGCTTTAAGGCCTTGTCCCAAAAACATTTTTGACAGGTCTTGAACCATACCCGCCCTATCCTTGACCTGTGCTACCCAGTTAGCTGTCTTTTCACTTAAACTTATTGAACTTTGAGTCCCAGATTTTGTGTATTTTCTCATGCCAGCCCAAGGGGCACGCACTTCATCTTGACCAGACAGACTGAAACATTCTTCCATTAATTCGATACCGCCCATACCATCAATAGCGGCGTGATGCATTTTCATATAAAGGGCAAATTTGTTGCCTTCTAACCCTTCGATTAAATGAAACTCCCACAATGGACGTTCTCTGTCTAGCAGGCGACTATGAAGACGTGAAGCTAGTTCCAACAAGTCAGTCATTTTACCGGGTTTAGGTAATGCTGAATGGCGAACGTGGTAATGGATGTCAAAATGTTCATCCGTGATCCAACTCGGCAAATTGCTGCTGCTTATGTGGCTTAATTTTTGGTTAAAAGGCGGGCCAGCAGGCTGTGATTCTAACTTTTCCATCAAATCCCGTGGAAAGTTACCTTTATACCCTTTAGGTATTTCAAAGATAGCCAAACTGGCAACATTAACAGGTGTAGTTTGCTTTTCTAAAGACAGAAAAGCGAGATCGAGCGCGCTTAATTTATTTGACACTGAAACAACCTAAAAAAATCCGTTACGTAAACTATACAATGAAATTTCAATAC
>OOGD01000016.1_pt1 | contig 45494 bp, 41 predicted proteins | sample 1670381 | NCBI WGS metagenome assembly OOGD01 (sample SAMEA98146918, study PRJEB22522) | marine metagenome | biome: marine biome; feature: marine water body; material: sea ice | place: Arctic Ocean | collected 14-Sep-2015 | depth 1.3 m | reverse complement strand
ATAAAGCGAAGACAATAAACGAAAGCACTTCACTAGACGCAAACCCAGGACGCCTGGGCGAAACAAGAGAGAAAATAGCTGATCCTGATTGCGACCCATCTGCTTAGCCTGATAAAGAGCCGAGTCAGCACCCCTAAGCAATCCAGCTATATTCTCGTAGCTTTTATTGGACAATACTGAAATGCCTGCGCTGGCCGTAACGACCCTAAAAGTCGATTGTTCATGCGGTATCTTTAAGTTAGCGATCGAAGCACATACATTTTCTGCAATGAGTCGGGCATTAGTATGATCTGTATCCGGCAATATCAGCAAAAACTCCTCACCACCGTAGCGTGCAGCAAGGTCATTAGCGCGCTGAGCACTTTCCTGCAGGACACGGGATATACTTTTCAGGCATTCATCACCAGGCTGATGTCCATAGCGATCGTTGAATTTTTTAAAAAAGTCAACGTCCAGCATGATTATCGCTAAGGGCCTATCATAGCGACTCGCGTTGGCCCACTCTTTTTTTAGTGTATCGTCTATGCTACGCCGATTGGCAAGGCCCGTTAGTTGGTCTTCTACGGCAAGGAGCCTGCTTCTGTCTTCTGACTGCTCTTTGCTCATGATGAGCACTCCGATGGCGACCAATATGACTGACACAATTGAAATTAACAAACTCATGGTCTGAACTTGATTAGGTGTCGATATGAGTACCTTGTCTGCATGACCGGTTGCTGCCAGAAATCCGCGAAATACAAATGCAGGAATAGCAGGTGCAACTCCAATAGCGATAAAATATTGACCGCGACCGGCAGTCGAGCGCCGTCCCTGATTGAGCACGACGAGGATTAAAATTACTTGAGCGCAGAAGATAAAACTACCGATGCTGATTCGGACCGAGTTATCATCATGAAAAAAGCAGGAAGTAATTAAAGTAAGGGCCACAGGTAGCCAAATCAATTTGCGCAGAGGTAGGCGCTGCTGAAACTGATACAGTCCTTCTAAGAACATTGCCTTTGAGGCAGAAAGCATGATGGCGGCAACAATGATTGAGTTGAAACTGTTGATTTCACCACTTAGACTGAAAAGCACAAAGGCTAATGAATGTAAGCCAAATGAAAAGCCCCAAAACATGAAACCATCACGATCGGTGCGTGATCCACTCGCTGTCAATGCAATGGTCAGCGTTATGTTTACAGCAACAGTCACCAGAAAAATCGATGGGGAGTGAGGTTCCATTATAATAGTAAACTGCCTTGTACAATAATTCTTACAAGTGGCTGAAATCGATCATAGTTATTGGTTGCTACACATTTAAAATTGCCATCACAGGTAAAACATTTCATATATTGACTAATTCACGGAGGGTTACTTCATCTTAGTAGATATTTCACAATAAATTTGGTTTATTCGGCCTTGTTCCAATTCGCAGGTAGGTGCAATTATCAACTCAGGGACTAAATAACGCTATATCACTATTCAGTCCCTAAATTACTCTCCATTAAAGTCTGGATCTGGCTGTGAGTTCAATAGATCGTCGTTACAATTTATTCTTAAACAGAGACATTTGCTATTGTTCGAGGCCTAGACGTTAGTCGACGAGAGTCTCTTTCAGTATATTCAATCAATTAGGATAAAATGCTTCTTGGATTCAAAGATTAAGCATTTAAGTCTATGATTATCTAAGTTTGGCATGCTCCTAGAAGGTATAAGTGATACGTTGCACATTTTCTTTTTAATGCTAATGAAATTTTCAAAAGACTGTCAGTAACAGAGTTGACTATCGGAACGTTTGGTTTTTCAGGTCAAAAAATCTTTTATTTTTTTCCTCGCCTCTCAAGACGACCATTTTATAGCAGAGTCACTAAATGACGAAAATGTCGGTACAGCTTGCCTTAGGTAGAAGCAATCGAAATAGATGCAGCGGATGCTGAACCCATCTGCAAGACACTTATTGGCATATTAATACAGCCGTTAATTTTCAATAGTATTGCTGTGGTGTTATATGTTCCATTCTTCGTTACTAACATTAATGAGGTAAAGTTGATTTTTGCCTGAGTGTTGATTGGAACCAGACCAATAGCGGTTGCAAGTGCAAAGAAAACGTCCGTATTTGGCTTGATTCTTATATCCATGGTCGATCCGTATTTAAAGTCAGCTCACTGTTTAGTCAGTTTTGCCGACATGGATGTCGGTAAGGGGCGAGAGCAGGATGCGGTAAGCTTTGAACTCCTAAACTAATCCAGGACGTTGGATGAACGTATTTATGAAAGCTGAGTCTGATCGATTATTTTTTAGATATTAGCCTCGTGAATCGCAACAAAATCTCACAATTAAGCTGGCCTCGTAAAACACTATATGGCTTGATTTTATATGGTCTTTTGAGTGTGTCAGTTGGGGCTGTTTTAGATGCTTCGAATTCAACTTTAAAAACTGCTCCTCTTCCAGAGCAATACGATGCACCAGTGGTTCAGGTTTATGCGGCCAGGACCTGGGGTAAAAAAGGCATGCTTGCGGTTCACAGCTGGATAGTAACAAAGCGCCGTGGCGCAACTAGTTACAACCGCCATGAGATTGTGGGATGGAAGCTACGCTGGTCATCAAGTGCATTACGCTCGAGTCGTTGGGGAGCTTATGATCAGGCAAACTGGTTTGGCAATGAAGCTACATTGCTGGTAGACCATCGGGGAGAGGGTGTCGAAGCAATGATTGATAAGATTGAAACAGCCATCATTAACTACCCATATAAAGAGCAATACCAGTTATGGCCAGGACCCAATAGCAATACATTCATTGCTTATTTGGGTTTAGCCGTACCGGAATTATCCCTAGACTTACCCTCTACCGCCGTTGGAAAAGACTATCGGCCTTTTCGCAACCTGTTAGGTCGATCGGCCAGTGGTACAGGCTTCCAGATTTCTCTACTGGGTCTAGCTAGTCTTTCTATTGGATACGAAGAAGGTATCGAAGTCAGTTTGTTGGGCATGAACTTAGAATGGGATGTATTCGACTGGGCTGTTGAATTACCGGGTCTTGGCAGAGTCGGAAATCGTCCTTAAATCAAATGATGAGTAGCTTCATTGACTTGTCAACCCGCTATTGATTCGATATTGTTGGTGTAATTTAACGATAGATTCAACGGAAAAAATGATAAATTTGCAGGTGCCGCTCCCTTTAGTGAGCATCGAATGGCTACAGGAAAATACAGACCACCCGAGCCTGATTATGTTTGATGCCAGTTGGCACATGCCGGCCAGTGGTCGTAATGGAAAGTCAGAATGGCAAACTGAATGCATTAAAAACGCGCGTTTTTTTGATTTTGATCAATCTATCTGTGCTCATAATAAGGACCTTCCGCACATGATGCCTGACGAAAGTGACTTCACTGAATCACTGCAAGCACTGGGTTTAAATCAGGATAGCGCTGTTGTTATTTATGATAGCTTGGGTTTGTTTTCCAGTCCGCGTGCCTGGTGGATGTTGAAAGCGATGGGGTTTAATAATTGTGCCATCCTAAACGGTGGACTCCCCGCCTGGAAAGCGGCGGGTAATACGACAGGCAAAGGCGATGATTTTATACGCTACAAAAAAGGTAGTTTTGTTGCAAGAGTAGTTAAAAACAAATTCTGTGATGCAAGCAGAGTGCTTGAAGCCATCAATGAAGAAAGCACATCAATTCTAGACGCCAGACCAGCGCCCCGATTTAATGGAGAGGAAGAGGAGCCCCGAGCTGGTTTACGCAAGGGACATATGCCAAATGCCAAAAACCTACCTTTTCTCAATCTAATTGAAAATGGCACCCTGAAAGCAGCATCCGAATTAAAACCAATATTCGAACAACTGGTGCCACCTGACAACCGCATTGTCTGTAGCTGTGGTTCCGGAGTAACAGCCTGTGTCATCGCATTAGCCGCCACCGTCGCTGGTTATGATGATATCTCAATCTATGATGGATCATGGAGTGAGTGGGGGCTACCTGGCGACCTGCCAGTAGTAACCGATAAATGAAGTCAATTAACCTGGATGATATGGATGGGCCTAGCACCAAAATAACGTGGATAGCCATAGCGGCGTAGGCTGGATAAGAGAAACAGCTTCCGGCAAATCTTCTAAGCTGCTATTTTGAAAAAAACGTCGAAATTCATCCCATGTGCCGATGTCGAAGCCACTTTTAACACTTGATTATCATAAAATCGGTAATTCAAATCCGCATTTGACTTTGTCTAATACAACCATGGTCTTAAAGTTTTTTATATTGGTGTTTTCCCAGAAAAAATCTTGCGTAAAAGATTCGTAATCGGCCAGTGATTTCGACGCAACCAGTAATACAAAATCTGCCTCACCAGTCGTGTAAAACGCGCTGATAATCCTCGGGTTCTGGGTGATAGCATCTTTAAAGCTATGGACAATATCGCGGCGATCTCGCTCCAGGTTAACAAATACCAGAGAATATATTTCAAAGCCTACAGACTCTGGATTAATGATCGACACATCTTTTGTTATTACGCCGGTTTTGCGTAGCTTGTTGACACGTCGTTTTGCAGCGGTACCAGATAAACCAGCCTCGGAGCCTAGCTGCTCTGTGCTGGTCAGGGCATCTTTTTGCAAAATAGAAAGCAGGATTTTATCAATATGGTCAATACTAATTTTGTCGTCTTCGCTCATAGATTCGCAGAATTCCGTCTAATTAGGCCATTATAACGACAGATTAATGCGTGTCCTATCATTATAATTTGTATTGAGAAATGAGAGCGGTTGGGCTAAATAGGCTCAGTAGTCACTAACTTTTATAAAAATTAAATGAGGAGATGTTAGATGAAGAAATTTAAAAAAATCGTATGTTGTGTATTACCCAGCCTATTAGCGGGCGCATTTTTGTTTTCATCAGCGGCGTCTGCTGCCGAATGGAAATACGCAATGGAAGAGGCTTTGACCGACCCCCAGGGTCTGTATGCAACGAAGTTTAAGGAAGAAATCGAAAAAAACTCTAGCCATACAATTAAGATTTATCCGGTTGGAGCTTTAGGCGAATCTGCCGATGCGATGGAGCAGCTACAGGCTGGACTATTGCAATTTATTGATCAGTCACCGGGTTATACCGGCGCTATGATTCCTGAAGCGGAAGCCTTTTTAGTCCCTTACCTGATGCCTTCAGACCCAAAACAGGTCAATATTTTTTTCAAAGAAGGCAAGGCCGTAAACGACATGTTCCATAAAATTTACCGTGAACACGATCTCGAATTGCTTTCAGTCTTTCCTGAAGGTGAGCAGGCCGTGACGACGATGAATGAATTTCGTTCACCAGCTGACCTTAACGGTATGAAAATTCGTACTATGCCGTCTCCTTTATTGCTTGAAACCTACAAAGCCTTCGGAGCCTCCCCTATTGCCATGTCCTGGGGTGAACTGATCGGCGCGCTGAAAACCAATATGGTTGATGGCCAGGAAAACCCAACAGTGTGGATCGAAGCCTATGGTCTGGATGACTTAACCAAAGTTCTCACTTATATGGGGCATAATCATTACACCACAGCCGTGATGGCTAATGCTGATTTCTATGATGGTTTAGGCGCCAAGGACAAGGAATTAATTCAAAATGCATCCGATGTTGCACTGGATTACATTCTTGCACTGGCTGTGAATCTGGATGCACAAGGGCTTGGTCGGATTGTCAGAACCAACCCAGGTTATAAAATCGTAACCCTGACAGAAGCCGAGCGCGCACCTTTTAAAATACGTGCCGCTGCGGTAGAAAAGGCATTTATTGAGAAAGTCGGTTCAAGAGGGAAAGCTGTAATTGAGCAGATGAAAAAAGATCTGGCTGATGCGGCTAGCAAAGCAAAATAACTCGAGACCTCGAAAAAGACGAGTGGCATTTAGCCATTCGTCTTTTTTAATGATTTAGATGCATGGAATCTCTTGTCCTAAGAGGTAGAGTTTCGGTACAAACTTCAAATCAAGGGTAAATTCACTAACCCTTGTAGCCAATATTCAACTCGGTAAATTCTATGAGTGAAAGTAACAAAAAAGGCCCCTCCAAACATAGAATCCTTGACACGATCGATAGCTGTATCGCCAAATTAGAAGAGTTTATTATGGCTGTTGGCGTTATTTTGATGGCGGTAAACACCATCATCAATGTAATCAGCCGTTTCATATTCAATCATTCTATTATCTTTGCTGAAGAGCTCAACAGTACCTTTATCTTGCTAGTTACCTTCGCAGGAATAGGCTATGCGGCGAGGCACGGCAGACATATCAGAATGTCTGCAATCTATGATCACTTGCCAGATAAAGCTAGAAAAATTCTGATGACAATAATAGTCGCGGTGACCGCATTCTTTATGTTCTTACTCGCTTATTACGCGGTTCAATATATTTACCACATTTATTCAAAAGGCCGTGTCATGCCGGCCTTGGGAGTCCCGGTATATATTGTTTACCTCTGGGTTCCTGTCGGCTTTTTCATCACAGGCGTTCAATATGCGTTAACCACAGTAAAAAACATACAAGAAAAAGAAATTTATCTATCGACGAATTTGAAAGAACATGAAGCTCAGGAAGTCGAGGTTTAACTATGGCGCTAGTCATGTTTTTGGTAATGGCGGTTCTGTTGCTACTGGGTTTCCCGATGATGGTCCCTTTAATCGCGGGTGCTTTGGTTGGTGTCATAGAGCTTTTTGGGGACGTCGATAAAACTGAGTTTATGGTCCAGCAAATGTTAGGTGGCATACGTCCAGCCTCGCTGATTGCAGTGCCCATGTTTATGTTAGCCGCAGATATTATGACTCGGGGTCATTCGGCTGACCGCTTAATCGATATGGTTATGGCGTTTGTTCGTCATATAAAAGGTGGACTGGCAGTCAGTACATCGACAGCCTGCGCTTTATTCGGCGCGGTGTCTGGTTCCACTCAGGCTACAGTTGTTGCCGTTGGCGGGCCACTTCGTCCACGCATGTTAAAAGGGGGTTATAAAGATTCCTATGTTTTGGCATTAATTGTCAATTCCAGCGATATTGCATTCTTAATTCCACCCAGTATTGGCATGATTATCTATGGCGTAGTGTCTAAATCATCTATCCCTGAATTGTTTGTTGCTGGTATCGGACCTGGTCTGCTAATTTTAGTTTTGTTTTCGATTTACAGTATGATTTACGCCACCGTCAAGGGTGTACCAACCGAACCCGCTGCGAGTTGGGGTGAACGCTTCGTCGCAGTTAAACGGGCTTTGTGGCCACTTGGTTTTCCAGTGATCATTATTGGTGGAATCTTCGGCGGTATTTTCAGCCCCACCGAGGCTGCAGCTGTCAGCGTGCTTTATGCGCTATTTTTAGAAGTTTTAATATTTCGCTCCATCACCTTTGCCGACTTTTACGCCATTGCCAAATCGACAGGCATGGTTACTGCAGTCGTATTTATTCTGGTTGGTGCTGGGGCGTCATTTGCCTGGGTACTATCCTATGCGCAAATACCACAAGAATTACTGGGTACTATCGGGATATCTGAAATGGGGCCAATCCAGGTGCTGTTCGTTATCTCAGCCGCTTTTTTTGTCGGCTGTATGTTTGTCGACCCCATCGTTGTCATACTAATACTGGTGCCAATTTTTGCGCCTGTGGTCAAAAGTACAGGGCTCGACCCGATCCTGGTTGGGACGCTGATCACCTTGCAGGCTGCCATCGGTTCCGCTACACCACCCTTCGGCTGCGATATATTCACGGCTGTTGCGGTATTCAAGGTGCCTTATCTCGAAGTCGTGAAGGGTACCCCACCCTTTATTATTATTTTACTGAGCGTTTCTGTACTGATGATTTTCTTTCCTCAAATCGCGTTATATCTGCGCGATTTTGCTTTTGATAAATAAACAGAGTCAATTATGTTTGAGAGGATTCTAGTCGCGGTTGATGGTTCTGAAAGCGGACAGGAAGCGCTTGAAATGGCCATTGGCTTGCAAAAAGCACATGGTTCTGAGTTGCTTATTTTGACCGTTTTTCGTCAACACACTATGTGGACGGCATCCATTTCGATGGTGAATCCAGAGCTAACCGGTTCCACTGATTCCGCTCTGGAGGAATACGCTAAGGATGTTGCTGAAAAAGGCAAAAAATATGCAAAGCAGCTAGGTGTCGGAAAAGTAAGAGCAGTCTACATGGGAGGTGGGACCGCCAGAACTATCGTCAAATTTAGCAATGATCATGACGTGGGTCTTGTCGTATTGGGCAGCCGCGGGTTAAGTGATTCGGAACGATACCTGCTCGGAAGTGTTTCACATAAAGTGACCAGTACATCTGATCGCCCAGTACTCGTTGTATAAGGGCGTGTTTAAAAAGGCACTTTTTCAGAGATTGTCTCCGTTGTCTAAGTGCGCTTGCTGTTGTCAGTTTCGTGCTCGTTTAGAAGCCGCTATTCAGGGTGCACTTATTGGCATGGATGGTGTTTTTGCAGAGTCAAAAAACAGTGTCGAAAAAAACACTATTTTTAGACACACTCATCAGTATTTATTTGAATTAAAACTGACTTACTCAAAGAAGTGTTTGGGCCAATGATCGTGATCGAGCGAATTCAAGATATTGATAAAACTGTTTCAATATTAACAGCGGCAGAATCAACGCTTGCGGTGGCAATTGTCACCCAATCACTCACAACGCCGTTTTTATTACACCAAGTTCGAACCGATCGATAATGATCAGTGACAGCACCGATTTTTGCATTGACGCGATGCTATTTGGCGGTACTTTTCCGGCAGGGTTGGCCCGCGAAAGTTTGCAATGCGTCATTAAATCAATGTCAGAGCCGCAATTGATGTGCCTGAACCTGACCTAAACGTTCAATTGAGATATTAAAATATGACTACATTAAAAAGTACTGTTTCGTCGTCAGATAGTCCTTCCAACTCAGCTATTGATATTGCCGGATTATCGGATATGGATCGGGCCTCAACCCTGCATCCTTTTACCCCCGTTCGTGCCTATGAGGAAAACGACATGGGCGACCCTAGAATTATTGAAAGCGGATCTGGCATTCGGATTACCGATGCAAAAGGTGTGACGTCTATTGATGGATTTGCCGGCCTTTACTGCGTCAACATTGGTTATGGTCGACAGGAAGTCGCCGAGGCAATTGCTGATCAGGCGCGTAAACTGGCTTATTATCATAGCTATGCGGCACACACGACCGAGGCGCTCGCAAGGTTGTCGGATCGTTTGATCAAGATGGCGCCAGGCAATATGAAGAAAGTTTTTTATGGTTTGTCGGGTTCAGATGCCAACGAAACCCAGGCCAAGCTAGTGTGGCATTACCATAACCTGATTGGTCAGCCAAAAAAGAAGAAAATCATTGCTCGTGAACGTGGTTATCACGGTTGTTCTGTTGTTTCTGGATCTATGACTGGCATGAGTTTTTATCATGATCATATGGATTTACCCGTCAGTAATATTCTGCATACTGGCGTGCCACATCACTATTGGGGCTGCGAGCTAGGTGAGTCTGAACTTGAATTTTCGAAGCGGCGTGCTGAGGAGCTTGAAGCTCTAATCCTCAAAGAAGGGCCGGAGACAGTGGGCGCATTCATTGCTGAGCCAGTGCTGGGCACTGGCGGAATTATTCCACCACCCGAGGGTTACTGGAATGCGATTCAGCAAGTGCTAAATAAATATGACGTGCTACTCATCGCTGATGAAGTTATTACTGCCTTTGGTCGCATCGGCGCGGACTTTGGTTCAGAAATATACGCTATGAAGCCAGACTTGATTACGGTAGCAAAAGGTTTAACCTCCGCTTATGCGCCTCTATCGGCCGTCATTATTGGTGACCGTGTTGCGGGTGCGTTATCGAGTCATTCCGATGAAATTGGTGTTTTCTCGCACGGTTATACCTATTCAGGACATCCGATTTCAGTTGCTGCGGCCAATGCAAACCTGGATATTCTTGAGCGTGAAAACATTGCAGCGCATGTTGCAGAAAATGGTATCTACCTAAGGGATTCACTTCTGAACGCAGTTAAAGATGAATCGATTATTGCTGAAGTACGGGGTGTTGGAATGCTTGCAGCGATTGAGTTTGTCGCTGACCCTGCTACTAAAACTCGATTTGAAGCCAGCTTGAAAGTAGGTGCTCGTATGTCCGCTGCTTGCCTGAAGAATGGTCTCATTGCGAGAGCGATGCCGCATGGTGATATTCTTGGATTTGCACCGCCGTTGATTACGACAAGGCAGGATATGGAAGAAATTGCAGGGATCGTGAGTAAGTCTGTATCTGAAGTAACACAGCAACTGTCGAAAGAAGGCGTAATTTAAAAATAGTATTGGTTTCTTTTCAAGCAGGATTTAGCATGACAAATCAACAGGCTCCAAAAATTAGGCTTTCCGATTGTACGATCAGTTATGAAGGCGCTTCCCAGAAGAAAAATTTTGGGTTAATTGCGCTCGCGACCGATTTGACCAGTGAACCGGACTTTGTGCAATTGATGCCACATGATCAAGTGGGTATTTATACCACCCGAGTTGCTTACGAAAACCCGACAACCCCGGAAAGCCTGCGTGATATGGCACCGCGTCTTTGTGCCGCCGCAGACTTGATTTTACCGGGTGAGCCACTGAATGTTATCTGCTATAGCTGCACTGCTGCCTCGGTCGTCATTGGTGATGACGTTGTGGCTCAGGCGATTCATACTGTGCGTCCTGGGGTGCCGGTGGTAACGCCATCTGCGGCAGCAAGATTGGCATTTACGGCGTTAGGTGTCAGGAAAATCTCGATCCTAACGCCTTATCTGGTTGAAACTAGTCAACCAATGGCCGATTACTTTACCCAACATGGTCTGGAGATACAGCGCTTTGATTGCCTTGGTATGAGTGACGATCGCGACATGGCCCGTATTAGTCAAAGCTCTATTATTGCGGCTGCTGTTCGGGTTGATGTACCACAGGCAGAGGCATTGTTTATTTCCTGTACAGCGGTGCCTTCTGTTGCTGTAATCGCAGAAATTGAAAACCGTATTGGAAAACCGGTAGTGACCTCTAATCAAGCAAGTGCTTGGGCAATGATGCGCTATGCTGACTTACAGCATAACCCTGTCGGCTATGGACGTTTGTTTGATTTCGATCTTCCAAAACAGAATTAACGGAGCTTTTAGATGACGATTGCACTTCCCGTCAGTCTTAGTGACATTGAACTCGCGCGTAGCAGGATAAGTATCAATGTTCGAGCGACGCCAGTAGTTGAATCACCCTCATTAAGTGAATTAACCGGTGTTCCTGTGCACCTCAAGCTCGAACATCAGCAAGTAACTGGCAGCTTCAAATTGCGCGGCGCGACCAATGCGGTTAATCAACTCAGTGAAGCACAGCGTAGCCATGGTGTGGTTGGTGTATCGACCGGCAATCACGGCCGTGGGCTGGCCTATGCGGCACGAGCGGCTGGTGTACGCTGTATCATCTGCATGTCAAAACTGGTGCCGCAAAACAAGATCGACGGTATTCAGGCGCAAGGCGCTGAGGTCCGTATCGTCGGCACTTCACAAGATGATGCGCAGGTCGAAGTCGACCGGTTAGTATCGGAAGAGGGTATGACCATGCTGCCACCCTTCGATCACATCGATATTATCGCGGGGCAGGGCACGCTTGGACTGGAAATGCTCGAGCAGGTCCCAAAACTGGATACTGTTTTAATACAGGTCTCTGGCGGTGGTTTAATATCTGGGGTAGCGGCAGCAATTAAAGCCAAACGTCCAGAAGTGACGGTAATTGGTGTTTCTATGCAGCGTGGCGCGGCGATGTATCAATGCATCAAGGCGGGTAAACCGGTACTTGTCGAGGAGTTATCGACCTTGGCTGACTCGTTGGGTGGTGGCATTGGACTTGAAAATCAATACACCTTTCCGATGGTACGAGAATTAGTAGATGATATTATACTGGTTAGTGAAGCTGAAATTGCGGCAGCTATTCGTCATGCCTACTGGGAGGAGCGTCAAATTATCGAAGGCTCCGGATCAGTAGGATTAGCTGCATTGTTAAGCGGTAGGGTTAAGCCAACAGGCACCACGGTCCTATTGTTGAGTGGTGGCAATATTGATATGAAATTACATCACCGAATAATTTCGGGCGAAGATGTCGATGTATCGCAGGAGAATTAATCACTATGCCTAATATTAAAATCCTCACAGAAAGTGATCTAAAACGCGCGATTCAACTCGACCTTGCTGCGATCAACTGTATCGAATCGGCTTTCATAGCGCTTGCCAAAGGGGACGTCGTCATGCCACCGATACTCTCTATGGCAATCGAGGCTCACAATGGCGAAGTCGATGTTAAAACCGCCTATGTGCCGGGGATCGATAGTTTTGCTATCAAGATGTCTCCCGGTTTTTTCGATAACCCGACAATTGGATTGCCCAGCACCTCGGGTCTGATGGTACTGTTTTCCGCCAAAACTGGTGTGCTTGAAGCATTGCTACTCGACAATGGTTACCTTACCGACATTCGTACTGCCGCTGCTGGCGCCGTTGCTGCACGCCATCTATCGCGGGACGATTCTAGAAAAGCCTGTGTCATCGGTGCAGGTGCTCAAGGTGCACTGCAATTGAAAGCCTTGTGTCTGGTGCGACCAATAGAACAAGCGGCTATATGGGCACGCGATCCTAGCAAAGCTAAAGCCTTGGCAAAGCGCTTGACTAAAGAACTAGACATCAACGTTACAGCAGCGCAGGATATTTCAAACGCGGTAACCGAAGCGGATATAATAGTGACAACAACACCCGCTTCGACGCCATTAATAATGGCTAACTGGTTGCGCCCTGGTCAACACATCACGGCGATGGGTTCCGACCAACATCATAAAAACGAATTGCAATCTGAGTGCCTTGTTCGCGCTAACTTATATGTACCCGATCGCCAATCTCAAACCGAGAAGCTGGGTGAATTACATCACGCACTGAATGATGGATTGATCGATTCGAACAAAATTTTTCCTGAGCTTGGAAATATTGTCGCAGGACTTACCACAGGACGACGCTCGGCAGACGATATTACCATTTGTGATTTAACCGGTACCGGTGTGCAGGACACTGCAATCGCGACATTGGCACTGCAATGCGCTGAGTCTAGCGGCGCAGGCACTCAATTCAACAACTAGTGACATTTATATATGAATAAAGCCACCTTAAATTTTGAACGTAGCGAATATGATCAACGTATCGCTAAAACACGACAAGCGATGCAGCAAAAAGGAGTCGAGCTAATTGTTGTATCCGACCCTTCTAATATGGCGTGGTTGACGGGATACGACGGTTGGTCTTTCTACGTTCACCAGGGTGTGTTGTTAGGGCTAGAAGGCGAACCCGTTTGGTACGGTCGTGGACAGGATGCCAATGGCGCAAAGTTGACCTCGTTTATGTCGCACGACAATATCATCGGTTACCCCGATCACTACGTTCAATCCACCGAACGTCATGCCATGGATTACCTGTCAGAGCGCATTAGTGAGCGGGGATGGGGCAAGGCTAATATTGGTGTCGAAATGGACAACTACTGGTTTTCCGCCGCTGCGTTTGCCTCGCTACTAAAGCATCTGCCTAATGCCAAATTTTCAGATACCACCGGCCTGGTTAATTGGCAGAGAGCGGTTAAGTCGCCGCAAGAGTTAGACTATATGCGCAAGGCTGCGCGCATTGTGGAACGCATGCATCAACGAATTTTCGACAAGGTGGAACCGGGCATACGAAAGTGTGATTTGGTCGCTGATATCTACGACGCGGCGTTGCGCTATGACGAAACAATCGGCATCGGTGGCGACTACCCGGCAATCGTGCCATTGCTGCCATCGGGTGAAGATGCTTCAGCACCGCATTTGACTTGGAATGATCAGCCGATGAAAAGTGGCGAAGGCACTTTTTTTGAAATTGCCGGTGTGTATCGTCGATATCACTGTCCGTTGTCGCGCAGTGTGTTTTTAGGCAAGCCAACGAAAGCTTTCCTGGACGCTGAAAAAGCCGTACTGGAAGGCATGGACGCAGGCCTCGAAGTCGCAAAAGCTGGCAATCTCTGTGAAGATATTGCCCACGCGTTTTTTGGCGTATTAAAAAAATATGGTATCGAGAAGGACAATCGAACCGGTTACCCAATTGGTATGTCCTACCCGCCGGACTGGGGCGAACGCACTATGTCTTTACGTCCGGGTGATAAGACGGTCATGGAAGAGAACATGACCTTTCATTTCATGACGGGTTTATGGATGGACGACTGGGGCTTTGAAATTACCGAGAGTATTATCATTGGTGAGCATGGCCCCGAATGCTTGGCCAACGTGCCACGTAAACTATTGATCAAAGACTAATGGGAATTACTTAAAAATACATTTCCCTTGATTGCTATCGTGACCTAGTGGTTCTACTTTTTATGTACCGTTACATGGATGTAACTCAGTAGATCAATGCAATTTCCAAAGAGCAAAAAGGCAGATCACAGGAAATCACTGTTTTTAGAGATTCCCTTACTACGAAAGACTAATCAGAAACAAAACGCAGATTGAATCTATGAGAGCTAGCCCAATTTCAGCCACAGTCCCATTCGACCAGGATGGTATCCATCATGGTTTTCTGAAACTGCCGTATAGCCGTGATGACTCAGCCTGGGGGTCGATTTTGATACCTATTTGTGTCATTACCAATGGCGAAGGTCCTACGGCATTATTAACCGGTGCCAATCATGGTGACGAGTATGAGGGCCCAGTTGCCCTGCAAAACCTGGCTTACAGTCTTGATACCGCTCAAATTACTGGACGGGTAATAATTGTTCCTGCATTTAATTATCCAGCTTTTCGGGCAGCAAAACGGACATCCCCCATTGATGCCGGTAATTTGAATCGGGCCTTCCCCGGCAATCCGTGTGGCACAGTTACCGAAAAAATTGCTGATTATTTTCAGCGAAAGTTAATACCTCTGGCCGACTTTGTTCTCGATATTCATGCGGGTGGAAAGACTCTCGACTTCCTGCCCTTTGCTGCCGTGCATATTCTTAATGACGAAAAACAACAGGACGCCTGTGTTGCTGCGATGGAAGCATTCAATGCGCCTTACTCAATGATGATGCTTGAGATTGACAATGCCGGCATGTACGACACCGCAGTCGAAGAGCAAGGTAAGGTTTTTGTTTCAACAGAGCTTGGTGGTGGTGGTTCATCTACTGCAAAATCGAATGCTGTAGCCATAAAAGGTGTTCGGAACTTTTTGATTCACGCCGGTATTCTCAAAGGAGAACTGGAAACCGCCAGCAGCAGCATGTTGGATATGCCCGATGATGATTGCTTTGTGTTCAGCGGCAGCGATGGACTGGTTGAATATATGAAGGATCTTGGCGACCCGATAGAACTAGGTGACTTGATTGCAAGGGTTTGGCCAGTTGACCGGACGGGTGAGAAACCGGTCGAATATTATGCCAATCGAAACGGTATGCTCACTTCCCGTCACTTTCCCGGATTGATTCAAATGGGAGATTGTTTGGCGGTTGTGGCGGTTGAAGTTGAAAGCTAAGCAGCCACCCCATTAATTCAATCTAGGAGTCTGTCTGACACTATTCAGATTTGTCTCAAACAGTAGAGCGTTTGAATGGATTAGCCTAGTGATATTTGAGTAGGTTATAATCATGTTGAGTTTAGATTTGATGTTCGTTTTATTAAGCCGCAGCCTAGGTAAGAGTTGATTAAAAATTATGCCCAGTTTTTATAAAGCCCCATTTCAGGGGACTGTTCAAAATATTTTCAGTTGTGTAGACAGTACTACTTCTATTGTTAGCGAGGTTATTGATCGAGTTAATTTAAGCTATGAAGGGTTTCCAGGTGACACCCACAGAGGATTAACCCGTGCCGCTTGTAGCCGTTTTCCTTACCTGTATAAAAAAGGCGTAGAGATACGAAATGCCCGGCAGCTTTCTATTATATCGTCGGAAGAGCTAGCCGAAATTGCAGAGGGACTAGAGCTTGATGCTTTACCTGCTGGATGGTTAGGTGCCAATATCGAGCTGTTGGGCATTCCCAGTTTGACCCTGTTGCCGCCGGCGTCGCGTTTAGTATTCAGCAGTAATGCAACGATTGTTGTCGATATCGAAAACATGCCCTGTGTTTATCCTGCAAAGATAATCGATAGTTTTCACCCCGGAAAAGGACGAAAATTTATTAAGACAGCAAAGCACAAACGTGGAATAACCGCTTGGGTTGAGCGCGAAGGGTTAATCGAAGCAGGCGACAGTGTTGAGGTATTCGTCCCCGATCAGGCACGCCATCCTTTACTTGGAGCCTGATTGAATTCTTACAGGGCAAAATTTAATAGGCAGGGCGGGGTAGTCGTTTTAAGACCGGTGGTCCAATACATTCCACTATTGCGCCTTGAGCCGCTTACTAATATCATTAAAACCGACATTCTCAATGATTATTTCAGAGTTTTGCGTTCTCGATAAAAAGTATAAATGCCCGTGCCAACAACAATGAGACTTCCAGAAATTGTGATTACATCCGGTGCTTCTTCGAACACAAAGAATCCCAGTAATAATGCCCAAATTAGTGCGGTGTAGCGAAAAGGCGAAACAAACGATATTTCAGAATCACGCATTGCAGCAATTCCAGCAACGTACCCAATGAGTATGAATCCTCCAGCCGCCGCCAGACATAGCAATATCTGTGGTGATACATCCCGCCATTCTTGGGTTGAACTTGCGACTCCCGCCAAAATCATAATACTAACGGAGGTAAACAGGGCAACATAAATTGAAGGTGTTGAGCTATTTAACTTGTGTGATAAAAGATCTCTCAGTGTTATAAAAGCAACGGCGCTCAAAGCCCAAAGTGAATAAATATTAAAGCCATCTGTGCCCGGACGGACGATGACCATGACCCCAGCGAAACCTACAAAAATCGCCAGGTAACGTCGCCAACCCACTTTGTATCCGAGGAATATCGATGCAGCCAGTGTCACGCTAAGGGGGAGGGATTGTAGAATAGCGGTGGCGTTTGCCAATGGCATATTAAACAGCGCGGTAAGAAAGCAAAAGGTTGCACTTAACTCCGCAAAGGTGCGCCAGGCAATAATTTTGAATTCACCTTGTGACGGTCTGTGAAATATGACTTTTTTATGCCAAGCCAATATTCCCAACAATAGTGTTGCGAAAATGCCGCGTAAGAACACTGTTTGAAATAGTTCCAGATCCTCAGATACCAGCTTGATCATGGTATCGTTTAGAACAAAACCAGCCATTGAAGCCATCATAAACAATGCCCCACGCATATTATTACTGTGTTCCAATACTATTTCCTATGGTAAGAATTCGAACTTGCCAGCCTATTGATTGAGAGAAAGTGAGGATCTAGCATTTAGCCAACCCCAACTTCAATTGGCGCCAAGATTTAGGCTTGAACCCGACAGGGTAGTGTTCTTGTTTGGCGTGATCATATTTTTGTTGAAGTAGCCCCAATGGTATGAGGTAGCCAACTCGATCTGATCAGATTCAATCCAGTCCGACAGACTCCTAGGCTGTTACGTTAGACCGTCATTTGGTTTTCGACTAATTCACAGAGTAACTGAGTCATTAAATCTGAGCTACCAACGTGCCCCGTCATATGAAACGGTATATGAGGATATTTTTCCTGTAACGGTTTGACTTCAACAGGAATGTCTCTCATGACATGGTGACCCGCGCACAGAAAATAAGGCATGACGCAAACCTCATTCGCACCTTGCTCAATGCAGCTTTCGATTGCTTCGGCAATTGATGGGCGAGTCAATTCTAAAAAGGCAATTTCCAAAATGGGATATTGCGTCCCCAATTTCTTGGCCAGTCTATCGACGAGCTGTTTAGCCTCATCATTCGAGGATTGAAGGCGACTACCATGGACGATTAATACGATTGATTTCATAATTCTAAGCTGGTGTCAATTTTATATATAACAAGGCTAACCGTCTGGGTCACTCTGTCGGATTGCAAATCACTCAATAGTGACTGATACGGTCGATCTTAATGCGCTTTAACGATAAATAGAAAAGATATTTCTAATCGTTTAGTCTATTGCTGCCTGTATAGAACCCAAAGGAATTAGTAACTCTTAAGGGTTTTATACAGACGATGTTCGTCTGTATGTATTCCAAGATGTATTCTGGACATTAAACAACGTTTGCAATAGCCTCACAAAGGGCATCCATATTACCTTCGGTCATTGCTGCAACGTTGAAGCGCCCTGAATTTACCGCGTATACAGCACTATCTTCGCGCATTTTTATCACCTGTTCTGTGCTCAAACCTGAGAATGAAAACATACCGTTTTGACGCTCAATAAAGTTGAAGTCCATCGCAACACCTTTTTGCTGGAGTGTTTCTACAAACAATTTTCGCATCGCAAGAATTCGATTGCGCATGGCTTCTACCTCGGCTTCCCATTCAGCCCGTAATTCTTCATCGGTAAGAATCGTTGTAACAACTGCGCCACCATGAGCTGGTGGGTTGGAATAAATTACCCGAATAATACTTTTTAGTTGGCTGAAAACAGTATTCGCAATGTCAGCTGTTTTTGCAACGACGGTAAAAGCACCGGTACGCTCATTGTAAATACCAAAGTTTTTTGAAAATGAGCTGGCTACTAATATTTCATCGCAGTGTTCGGTAAAAATGCGAAGTCCCTCGGCATCTTCTTCAATACCACGGGCAAAACCCTGGTAGGCAAAATCAAATAGAGGCAAGAGTTTTTTGTTCGCACACAAGTTGGCGAGTTGCGTCCATTGTGCGTTATCGGGATCAATCCCAGTGGGATTATGACAGCAACCATGAACGAGCAGAACGTCACCAGCTTTGGCGTTTTCAAGATCAGATACTACAGTGTCGAAATCAATATCTTTTGTCTTCTCGTCATAATAGCCATAGCGCGAAATTTTAAGGCCTGCTGCTTCGAATATACCGATGTGATTTGCCCAGGTCGGCTCGCTGACCCAAATGGTGACGTCACCAATTTGACGTTTAATAAATTCGGCTGCAATGCGTAAAGCGCCAGTGCCGCCCGGTGCCTGTGCAGTATGAGCGCGTTTATCAGCAATAATTAGTGAATCGTTGCCGAACAGTAACTTTTGAACGGCTAACGCATAGTCTGCTGTTCCGGCAATACCGAGATATGATTTAGTTTTCTCATGTTCTAGTAATTTAGCTTCGGCTTTTTTTACGCTAGGTAGTATAGGTGTATTACCGGCAGCATCTTTGTAGACACCGACACCTAAATTAATTTTGGCGGTACGGGTATCTGCATTAAATTCATCATTGAGGCCCAAAATTGGATCAGGCGCAGCAGCAGAAATTTTCTCAAACATCATAATTACCTAGGGTAGAGCGTTAAGGGACAAGGTCATTGAGTCAGTACTATTAGCGAGAATAAGACAAGAATTTTGACCGTCAATTCGACAAATAACACCGATTTATACATCACAAAAACGTAGCATAACATTAAATTATTGATCTATTGTATCCAAATTCTAGACTTTTTATGGAAGATAATCGTCATTAAATTTCAGACCATGTTAGTCAGATTAAAAGGATAATACTGGTGATTTAAATCCTTGATTTTTTAAAAACAACCGTTTCCTATCAATGTGCTATATTGTTATTAGTTTTTAAATAGCCTTAAAATTGATGTGCCATCAATATTGTTGTCTTAGCGAAACTTTATTCGGTGTCTTTGAATCATTTAATTGTTTTGGGAATGCCTCTATAGATTTAACTTTGACAATATTTATTCAAAGTTTTAGGCTATGTCTAGCTTTTGTTAACTAGAATACGATATTAATAAGGTCTTGCTCAATAATAAAATCGGTTAACTTAAAACTACATTTATTAAAAATTCTGAGGAGAATTAAATAAAATGAGTAATAACGAAACTAATAACGGTAAACCGTTACATCCTGCCATTAAAAATTGGGTAAAAGATGCGAAAGCAGGAAAAATGGAGCGCCGAGAATTTTTAGCGTTGTCGACTGCCTTTGCTGCCACTACTGTCGCTAGTTATGCACTACTAGGTCTGGCGGCACCTGCTGAGGCGCAAGCGGCTAAAAAAGGCGGATCTTTACGGATTCAGATGGAAGTACGTCGTATTCCAGATCCACGAATATTTGATTGGTCCCAAATGGCGAATGTTGCTCGTGGCATGCATGAGAACTTAGTTCGCTATTCCGCCAACGCAACTTTTGAGCCTTATCTGTTGAGTAGTTGGGAAGTCAACGACGATGCAACTGAATACACACTGTTTGTGCGTAAAAACGTTAAATGGTCAAACGGAGATGACTTCACTGCTAAAGACGTTGCTTTCAATATCGAACGATGGTGTGACAAGTCAGCTGAAGGTAATTCGATGTCTGGTCGTATGGCGACATTAATTGATGTTGATACGGGTCAAGCAGGCGCAGGCGTTATTGAAATCGTCGACAGTCATACGGTTAAACTCAATTTAACACAGCCAGATATCTCTATTATCCCTGGCATGTGTGACTATCCTGCTCTGTGCGTGCATCCTAGCTATGATGGCTCTGATCTTCACAATGGACAGCATCCCGGTACTGGCCCCTATATGATTGAAACTCATGATGTTGGCGTTCAATCAGTGCTAGTTAAACGGCCTGGTCACCAATGGTGGGGTGGTGAAGCCAATCTAGATCGTATTGAATACCTCGACTATGGGACTGATCCATCGACCTTCCTCTCTGCTTATGAAGCTGACGAAATTGATATGAACTATGAAACTACTGGAGAATTTAAAGAAATTTTCGCAAGTCTTGGTTTAGAACAGTCGGACGTGGTGACGGCAGCAACCATTGTCATTCGTCCAAATCAAAAAGCGGTAGTCGATGGTATTAAACCCTATGCCGACGTTCGTGTTCGTCGCGCAATAGCACTGGCTTGTGATAATGCAAAAATTCTTGAATTAGGTGTCGCTGGTTTGGGTGTGCCTGCTGAAAACCATCACGTTTGTCCTATTCATCCTGAATACTACGAATTACCAGCAATAAAGCGAGATCCGGCGAAAGCCAAGGCATTAATGGCCGAAGCCGGTATGGCTGACTATGAGCACGAATTGTTGTCGATTGACGACGATTGGCGCCGAGCTTCAACGGATGCAGTGGCTGCCCAATTACGTGATGCGGGTATCAAAGTTAAACGTACTGTTTTACCTGGCTCTACTTTCTGGAATGATTGGGCTAAATATCCGTTCTCATCGACTAACTGGAATATGCGCCCTTTAGGTGTTCAAGTTCTAGCGTTGGCTTATCGTAGTGGCGAAGCTTGGAATGAGTCAGGCTTTGAGAACAAAGAATTTGACGATACGTTAGCAAAAGCACTGTCAATAGCCGATGCTGATAAGCGTCGAGTATTGATGAAGCGTCTTGAAGAAATCATGCAAGAAGAAGGAGTCACCATCCAGCCTTACTGGCGTACGGTTGGGCGTAATTTCAAGAGTAATGTGGTGAATGCTGAAATGCACCCAACTTATGAAATTCATGTTGAAAGACTCGGGTTAGCGTAACCGCTTCCCATACTAGAATAACAGGGGCTTTCAGCCCCTGTTTTTTTTGGTGTAAGCCTCGTAAAACCAATAACCTATTTCTTGCGTCTGCAAGATAAATACAATGAGGAATTCCCATGCTGAATTTCATACTTAGGCGACTAGGTTTGATGCTGCTGACAGCATTTTGCCTGACCTTTATCGTATTCTTTTTGACTAATCTTGAACCTAATCTCGAAAAATTGGCGAAAGAACAAAACAATATGCGTATGACCGATGATCAGGTTTTGTCCTGGCTCAAAAAAAATGGTTATCGTGATCCGTTGCTCTCGCGGTATGGGCAGTGGTTAGGTTTCGTTCCAGGCTGGACAGGCGTGGATGAGGACAATGGCAAGCCGACTGGACGTTGTGTGCGTCGTGTCCAGAAAGAGATACCGAACTATTGCGGTGTTATTCAGGGCGAATGGGGGATGTCTACCGTATTCGGAGAAGAAGTTGGCATCATTATTAGCAAACGTCTTGGTGCAACCGGTTGGTTAATGTTCTGGGTGATGATTACCATGGTGCCCATGGCGTTGATTATTGGCGTTCTCGCGGGCATGCGTGAAGGTACCAAGTTAGACCGGTCGCTTTCGACCTTTTCGATTACGACTACCGCAACACCTGAATATGTATCAGGCGTTCTTTTTATTGTTTTGTTCTCTTCTTCCCAGTATGGGCTGTCACCAATTTTTCTTGAAAGCGGCACAATTTTGAAAGGATCGGCAGCATCAGCGATCAACTCGATCACATTTTCTAATTTTGCTTTACCCGTGCTCACCATGGCTTTATATGGTCTGGGTTATATTGCTCGGATGACACGAGCGTCAATGGCAGAGGTAATGACCGCTCAATATATTCGAACCGCAATATTAAAAGGTGTGAGTTTCAAAGCGGTGGTTTTAAAGCATGCACTTCGCAATGCATTAATAGCGCCTTTCACCGTCATCATGTTGCAGTTCCCATGGCTGCTTACCGGCGTGGTTATTGTTGAAACATTGTTTAATTACAAAGGTTTTGGCTGGGTTTTGGTAAAGGCGGCGAGCAATAATGACATTGAAACTCTATTGGGTTGTTCTGTTGTAGCCGTGATTGTTGTTCTATTAACGCAGTTGATTTCCGATATTGGCTACGTTTATCTCAACCCGCGTATTCGCGTTAAATAGGGGGAATGACAATGGAAAATATGTCTGGAATCAGCGTAGTAGCCTCCATTTTGTGGAGTTTCTTGCCTGTTTGGATTGGTATTGTTGTGGTATTCGCGGTTTCAATCAAATATAAGCAAAGCCTGGGGCTCTACGGGAAATTGTTCAATAGCACCGTCGGAATGATTGGCCTGGGTCTGTTGCTATTTTGGATTTTCACCGCTCTGTTCGCGGATTGGGTTACTCAGTTTGACGCTTACAGTCAATTGTCGGGTATGAAAAATAAACTACCAGGAACACCCTTGCCGGGACAGGAAGGTTCGTACTATTTGTTGGGCGGTGACCGACTCGCGCGCGATGTGTTTAGTCGTATGGTTTACGGCAGTCAAACAGTGCTGATTATCGCACCTGCCGCAACGCTATTTGCTTTCATGGTGGGTATTACTCTGGGCTTACCAGCAGGATACTTTACCGGACGTCTCGATTCAGTCCTGAGTTTTATTTCAAACCTGGTGTTAGCATTCCCGGTTATCCTTTTGTTCTATTTACTAGTAACGCCTGAAATACGATCTACCGGAATACCCATCTACCTAGCAGCGTTATTGTTCATCTTTCCCATCGTATTCTTGTTGATTTTGTTTAAAACGCGATTTATTGCCCAGCCTAAAAAGTTAAAAGCTTATATTGCAATCACATTAGTGTTCGGATTATGGGCCTATTCAGGGCTGGCATTTAATGCTGATCCATTGGGTGTCTGGTCAATGGACCCTAATTTGTTGAATATTTTTGTGTCCGTCGTATTTGTTAACTCTCCAACCGTATTTCGTATTGTTCGGGGCTTGACCCTTGACATCAAAACTCGAGATTACGTCGCCGCTGCGCAAACACGTGGAGAAACACCCTGGTACATCATGCTATGGGAGATTCTACCGAATGCCCGTGGCCCGCTCATCGTCGACTTCTGTTTACGTATTGGTTACACCACCATACTACTGGGCACATTAGGCTTCTTCGGACTCGGTGTGAGCCCTGAAAGTCCAGACTGGGGTTTAACTATTAATGAAGGCCGTAAGCTCATATCGCTCAATCCTTACCCAGCTATCGTGCCAGCACTAGCGCTTATGTCCTTGGTGCTCGGACTTAACTTGCTGGCTGACGGCTTGCGCGAACAATCGCTAAAAGATTAGGAGAGTAGAGATGCCAGATTATTCCAATTCAAAACTGCCCGTTTCAGAACAACCCATTCTAGAAATTGAAAATCTTTCCATATCCTTCTTCACTCAGGCCGGTGAAATCCCTGCCGTCATGGACTTTTCATGTACTGTCATGCCTGGTGATTCGATGGGGCTGGTGGGTGAATCGGGTTGTGGAAAGTCAACGGTTGCCCTTGCGATCATGCGTTATTTAGGCACCACTGGTGGTATTGTTAACGGTAGTATCAAGTTCAAAGGCCGCGATATGGCGACCATGTCAAAACAAGAAATGCGTGAAATTCATGGTTCTGAAATAGCGATGATTTATCAGGAGCCAATGGCGAGTCTGAATCCTTCTATGAAAATTGAGAGGCAGCTCATGGAAGTGCCGTTAATCCATGAAAAAGTCAGCGAAGTGGAGGCCGAAGCACGTTGCCTTGAGATGCTAGAGGCAGTACGTCTGCCGGATCCAGCACGAATTATGAAATCATATCCCCATCAGCTTTCTGGCGGTCAGCAACAACGTATCGTTATTGCTATGGCACTATTATCAAAACCAGCCCTACTATTGCTTGATGAACCAACGACTGCACTCGATGTAACCGTTGAAGCTGGTATTGTTGATTTAGTAAAAGATCTGGGTAAAAAGTTTGGTACATCGTTGTTGTTCATCTCACATAACCTGGGTTTGATTCTGGAAACCTGTAATCGTATTACAGTGATGTATTCAGGTGAGGCAGTAGAGACCGGCACGATCCATGACGTATTCGATCGTATGCGCCATCCGTATACTCAGGGGTTATTTCGATCCATTCCGTTACCGGGTGCCGATAAAAATACCCGTCCATTGATGTCGATAGACGGACAGTTACCATTGCCCTATGAACGTCCACGGGGTTGTAATTTCGGGCCTCGCTGTAATTATTTTGTCGAGGCAATTTGTGACAAGAGTCTGGTAGCGATGCAGCCCATTATTGGACATGACTTGCATAGTTCGCGTTGTATGCGAACCGCAGCGATCGATTGGACCGCTAAACCGGTGTCCAAAGTATCCAATGAAAAAACAGAACCGGGTGATGTTGTTCTGTCGATAACGAATTTAAAAAAACACTATAAGGTGGCCGCTAATGAAATTTTTGGTGGCGTAGAATCAAGGGTAGTGAAAGCAAATGAAGACATTACGCTCGAAGCGCGTGAATCTGAAACGTTAGCCATTGTAGGTGAATCGGGTTGCGGTAAATCTACGCTGGCGAAAGTACTCATGGGACTAGAGACAGCCACCGATGGGAAAATTGAACTAGGCGATATGGTTGTCAGCGATGTCGAAATTGGCGATCGTGACCCAAAAACGGTTGGGCGCGTTCAAATGGTATTCCAGAACCCGTTTGACACCCTGAATCCAAGCCATTCTATTGGGTCACAAATTATTCGTGCCTTAGAAATGTTTAAAGTCGGCACCGATGACAATGATCGTAAAGAGCGCATGTTAAAATTACTCGACCTGGTAAAGTTGCCGCGTGATTTCGCGAGTCGAATGCCAAGACAATTGTCGGGTGGCCAAAAACAACGAATCGGTATCGCACGAGCCTTCGCAGGTGAACCGCAAATAGTGGTAGCCGACGAACCAGTCTCGGCACTTGACGTGTCAGTGCAGGCAGCTGTCACCGAATTGTTAATGGATATTCAGCGTCGATCCGGCACCACGATGCTATTTATCAGCCATGATTTGTCGATAGTCCGTTACCTCGCAGACCGGGTAGTAGTAATGTATTTGGGGCACGTTATGGAGCAGGGTTCAACTGACGAAATTTTTTCCCCACCCTATCATCCCTATACTGAAGCGTTGCTATCTGCAGTACCGATAGCGGATACATCGGTAGTTAAAAAGCATATTGTTCTGGAAGGAGATATACCATCGGCGATGAACCCACCGTCAGGTTGTCCATTTCAGACGCGTTGTCCGCGTAAGCATCAAGTTGAAGGTGATATTTGTGAGCGTGAAGTACCCAAAATGAAGATTTTGGAATCAGGTCATAGCATCAAGTGTCACTTATCCGACGAGGTATTTAACAGTATGGAAGAAATATTCACGATTAAAAACGACGCCGCATAAATCTAACGCTGAATTTTGGCCTGAGTCGAGTCGTCTATAGCCTCGGCTCGATTATATTGCTGGACACTTTCGATTGCTGAACCAGATGGATGGACCGCTGTAGATGTGTAGGGGCCTTGCTTGTCGAGCGGTACCGCGCGGCTAACTGTCATTCGGTAAAGCGCGAATAGTCCAGTCAGGGCATGTATAGCCGCAATTACCCAGAACATGGCTTGTTCGCCAAAGTGATCCATAAAGCTGGCGATCAAAATGGGCCCGACTACCGCACCTAAACCACTGGTCAAAACTAAGGCGCCACTGGCCGCAATCATTTGATTAGGATTTAAATGGTCATTGGTGTAAGCAATACACACTGAGTACAACGGTAATGCCAATCCACCAAATATTGCTACCGCTAGCAGCAACAGGTTAGTTGAAATCTGTGACGCAAAAACACATAACACCGCCGCAACAGAGGTTAAGAGCGTTGTGATAGTGAGGACAATACGCCGATCAAAGCGATCAGAAAGCACACCAATGGGCGCTTGAAGAATCACAGTGCCGACCACCGCAGCCGTCATGAAATAAGAAATATATTCCACGTTAAGACCCATGCGCTGACCATAAACAGGGCCCAAAGCGAAAAAAGCTGCCGTCACCAGACCAACTGAAAACATACTCACAATACCGAGTGGAGAGAGCCGATAAACGGCCAGTAAACTAATATTGACTGACTCCTGATATTTTGGTGGTGACCCTGCGGAAAGCAGTAAGGGAACAACCGCTACCGATATCAGCACGGATGTTAAAATAAATAATGGAAACTCACTGGGACTAGCTAGGTTTAAAAGCAATTGCCCACCACCGACCCCAGCGTAAGTCACTATCATATAGAGGGAGAGTAACTTGCCTCTGGTTTCATTCGTTGCTCTGTCGTTCAGCCAACTTTCTGCAACAATATAAAGCCCTGCAAAGCAAAAGCCACTGAGCAGCCTTAGGGCAACCCAAACCGGCACTTCAATAAACAGCGCGTGTAATAAAATTGCCGCTGATGCCAGTGCCGACAATGCTGCAAATACGCGAATATGTCCCACTTGCTGAGTCAGCTTTGGCGTCAGGATTGAGCCAAGCAAAAAGCCGATATAAAACGTCGACATGATTAAACCAGTGACCGTCGTCGAAAAACCTTCAAGGTCAGCGCGGATGGCCAAAAGGGTGCCTTGTAAGCCGTCGCCCAGCATCAAAATGCCAAAGCCTAATAGTAGCGCCCAGCATGAAAGTAGTGCGGATCGAAGAGTCGTCGTTTGATTAGGCACAATTGTTATCCAGTTAAATACTCATTACTGACCAGGTGTTGCAAGTAATGAATGGGCTGCAGTATAACGATAAAGACTGGCGAGCCCGTGGGAAAATATGAGAATTGGCACCAGCAGGTTAATTTAATAAGCACTAGATGGCACTGAAGAGAAACAGTATTGCATGCTGTGCAAACTATTAACGGAGCGTTGTGATGACAATTAAGAGCAACAATGTCCTTGAGACCTCAGGAAATGCGGTGTTAGTAAAGCTCAATAAAATAGCACCTGAAGGGGTTAATTTGTCCATTCAAGTTGAAGGCTATAATCCATGCGGTTCGGTTAAAGACCGCCTTGTTTTTGAGATAATAGAAGATGCCAAAAAAATCAAAGTGATTGAGATGCCTGAGATAGTAACGACATGGCCCACTACGATCAGTACTCGGAGGTTTTTTCATGATTCCGTTGGTTAACGTCAGAGTAGGGTTCCTTAATGACACACTGACATGATCACCAGTGCTGACTTATCGAGGCCTTAATCGTCTGAGTGTTGGGTTCAACTGAAATCAGGTCAGTGAGCTTTGCTGCGTGTTATTTGACGCCAAACCAGTCCAAGAGATAGAAAAGCAAAAACAATCGCTAAGCTAACAGGCAATCCATGAGGGCCAAACTCAGCCATTGCCCAACCGCCCATCACAGAGCCAAATAATGCACCAATGCCCCAGATCACTGAAAAAGCCGACATGCCATCAATTAATTCTGAGCCGGTGAACCGATCACCTAGCGATATTAGTGCAACCGTATATAAACCTAAGCCTGCCGCACCAATGATGGCTAAGGTTGGCCACATCATCAGTGAGCCCATTAGCATCGGTAATACCAATAAAGCGACGGCTGTCATAAGCGCACAACAAAAGAGTAATCTTTGATGTGAATAGTGATCTGCCAGCCAGCCAATGGGCAACTGGAAGAAAACATTCGCCAGAATTAAAACAGTGAGCAAATTGGCAGAATCAGAAAGACTCAAACCGACTTTGATACCATAGACTGAAAAAAGTGAGAGAGACGCGGCATCGAAAACAGAAAAAGCCCAGACACAAGCTAATAAAATAGGTGCCTTAAATGCAAAGCTGAAAATACTCGAGGGTCGCGAATGGTCTGACTCTGCTGGTTTATCTAGTTGAATAAACAATAGTGGGATAATGCCAACGATGACAATAATAGCGCCCAATATGAAAGGAAGCCAACCGTCTATACCAATAATACTGATGATGAGTGGCCCAATACCGAAACTGGCAGAGAGTATAGTGCCGTAAATCGCAACAATCTTGCCACGATGCTGATCGCCAGAGAAACCAACAATCCAGGCTTCGCTGAGTACAAATAAAACTGAGATAGACATACCCTGAACTAGTCGAATCAAAAACCAGGCAGATAGCGTATCAAATTGCTTATAAGCGAGAATAGTCAAAGCGGTAACCAGTGCAGCGCCGATGGCTACATTTCGCCCCCCAAAACGATGAGTTACTCTAGGGATTACAACTGAAAATAATAAAATACCAAGTGGCATCATCGCACCATTGAGACCGATCAACTCACTCGAAACGCCCCGATCTTCGAGGATTAAAGAGAGCAGAGGATAGGTTAAACCAAGCGGAAATCCAAACACGGTAATAGCCGCACAAGCCGCAATTACATTACGCCAGTTGGGCTGTTTATGAATGGTTTTTGGTGCGCTTGAAATGCTGTTCGTAGTCATCGACAGATTCTATCTGGGAGGCGTCCGTCACGACAGTTCTATTTTTATTTAATGGTTCTATTTTGGGGAGCTTGCCGGAAGGCGTTTCGCTTTTTCAGCCTACACAGATTCAATTTGCACACCACAAACTAAGACATGCTTTGGCTCATGAAAATAAATAGCAAGTGTAACCAGGGGTTCAGCGATAAGTGAGACTCACAAACACCCAGCCAGCCAGTATAGATTACGATCCATAACTCGCTATAATATCAATCTATCTGCCACAACCTGTGCGAACCTTAAACCTGCACCACAGTCTGTTAATTTTATCTAATTGTTTTTCGCTTTATGAATAAAAACCTCGTCAAAATCTGTGCTGCGTTACTGGTTATGATGGTCGCTATCGGCTACCTGATGTATCACTATTCAGTGCTTGATTTTATCGATACATCGGCGATCGCTGAGGTTATCGTAAGTTTGGGATGGTTTGCTATACCAGCTTTTATTACCTTGGGCGCTTTGTTTACGTCGGTTGGTTTACCGCGACAAGTGGTCGCTTTTGTTGGTGGGTATATCTTTGGTACGTTAGGCGGTGTGGTGCTCGGAACCGTGACGGCTGTTCTGGGTGCGATACTGACATTTTATGCAGCACGTTGGTTGGCTCGTCCATTTGTGCTACGAAAATATCCGCAGCTAGTTTTTAAAATAGATCATTTTACTCATGATAATTTATTCCTCAAAATCATCCTGATTCGTTTTTTACCGTTTGGGACTAATCTAGCGACCAATCTTGCGGCGGGTGCTGCCGCCACGCCTGTGCGTTCCTTTGCTTTGGCTTCACTCATTGGCTATATCCCGCAAATGACCATTTTTGCGATGACTGGGCAGGGTGTTCGTGTGGGGTCAAATACGCAGCTTTTCGTCGCCGCTGGCCTGTTTTTGATATCGATCGTAATCGGTAGTTACCTTTACCGTCAACATCATCAGCCAGGGACTGAATCGAAACAGAATAAAGTGCAGTGGCGCTGGATTGGTGTCGCAGGCTTTGCGATGTTGTCATTACTATCGTTAGGTTATTGGGCCTGGTTCGGCAATCACTCCCCGCACCGAGTCTTTATCAATGCCAAGGTATTAACCGTCAATCAAAACAATGACATTGTCGAAGCCGTCTCAATCCGTCACGGAATCATTGAGGCGGTGGGTAGTAACGAATCGATACAAGCGCTGATTGATGACGATACTCTGGTGAGTGACCTAATTGGAAACACTTTGGTCCCAGGCTTTATTGACGCCCATAGCCACTTCCCGAGTTCTGGTTTAACGGCTGGTGGTTTGTCAGTTGTTACTGTCGATTTGCGGCCACCTCCCGTGGGTAAGATTCGATCTATCGACGATATTCTTCTGGCCTTATCGGGAGAGCTTGACCAAGCTGATACTGACAGCTGGGTAATCGGCCTCGGATATGATGATTCGTTATTGGTCGAACAGCGCCATCCAACGCGACTGGAACTCGATCAACTGTCGAGCGAGATACCGATTTACCTTTGGCATGGTTCCGGTCACATGGGCGTTGCTAATAGTGCTGGCTTAGCAAAGCTTAATCTTGATGAAGCATCCACTGCACCGGCAGGTGGGGTTATAGGGCGCGACGTACAAAGCGGTTTATTGAATGGTTTATTGCAAGAGCAGGCGGCTCCGTCACTGGGCCGGCTCACTGATAGTTTATCGTTACTCGACAATTACCGAGTTTTGCAATCAGCCAGCGATGACTATAGCCAACGGGGTATTACTACCGCTAACAGTGGGGCGGCCAATACACCATTGCTGAAAGCACTGTCATGGGCCGCTCGTTTACGGTTGTTGCCATTCCGTCTGGTGGTGTCACCAAGGCATGATGCGCTCGGCCAACAAATACTCAATGGCCAATTCGATCCAGCGGACCTAAACAGCGACTGGTTTCAGGTAGGGCCCGTTAAATTATTTGCCGATGGCAGCCCTCAGGGATATACCGCTTTTTTGACCGAGCCTTATTTTAAGCAACCGCCTGAACAAACAGACTATCGAGGATTCCCTGCCACAGAACAAAGTCAACTGATTGAAACAGTATCAAAGTACCAAAAGGCAGGCATACAACTCGCAATCCACGGTAACGGCGATGCCGCGATCGACAATATTATCGAGGCAATCAGCTTGTCGGGTCAGGTCAGTACGGATGACGCGCGAACGATTCTACTTCATGCCCAAATGACGAGAGCCGATCAACTGGATGATATGAGTCAGCTCGGTATTACTCCCAGCTTCTTTAATACACATACTTATTACTGGGGAGAAGTACACCGTAAAAATGCGATGGGGCCTGAGCGTGCAGCCCGCATCAGCCCGGCCGGCAGTGCAGAAAAAATTGGATTACGCTTTAGCTTCCATAGCGACGCGCCAGTGACGCCAATCAATCCATTACAGCTGATTTGGAGTGGCGTAAACCGCGAGACGCTCGAAGGCAATGTGCTAGGTGAGGCTGAGCGAGTACCAATCATGAGCGCATTGCGTGCAGTCACTATCGATGCAGCTTGGCAGATATTTCAGGAAGCCAACCGTGGCTCGATCGAAGTAGGCAAGTTTGCGGATCTGGTGATTCTTTCGGGTGATTTACTCAGCGATAAGGCAGCCATTCGTGAGCGACAGGTGCTCGAAACCCTGGTGGCGGGTGAGACCGTTTTTTCTGCTACGGAATGAAGTACTCGATGAGGCTCTCATCACTTTTGGCACATTACCCAGATTTTCGGTGACGCGCCAAAAGTGGCACAGCAATTTACTGTCTTAGAATAGTAGCCTCATTCAGCACTACGCGCATCACCTGTAGAATCATGTCAACACCGTCGTCGTCAATCGTGAGTGGTGGGCGAATTTTGAGGATATTATCCGCAGGCCCCTCTGATCCGATCAAGATGCGATGATCACGCATTCGATTTTTGACATAATCGGCAATTTGCGTTCCGGCTTCACGCGTATTGCGATCATTGACTAAATCAACACCGATAAACAGGCCATAGCCACGCACATCGCCGATCAGCTCGAAATCGGTCTGCAGGTCGTGCAGGCCCTTTAACAGCTTGCCACCCATCACGCGAGCGTTCTCCATCAGCCCCTCTTCGTCGACAATATCGAGTACTTCTTTGCCGATCCGACATGACAGGTTTGATCCACCAAAAGTCGAAAAATATTCAGGCCCTTCAGCGAAGCTGTCGGCAATTTCGCGGGTTGTGACCAGTACGCCAATCGGATGCCCGTTGCCGATTGGTTTACCCAGCACCACAATGTCAGGTACGACAGTTTGCTGTTCAAATCCAAAATAATAATCACCCAAGCGCCCAAGCCCAGTTTGAACTTCGTCCGCGATACAGACACCGCCAGCGGCACGGATGCGTTGATAAACGCTCGGCAAGTAACCTGTGGGCGGAATGATTTGTCCCCCAACACTGGGGAAGGTTTCGGCGATGAAGCCTGCCAGTTTGCCGCCACGTTTTTCGATATCACTCAACGCATTGTCGGTTAGTTCCGCATATTTTTCGGCGCGATTGGGGTCATCACGGCGATAGCTGCCACGATAATCGTCAGCTACTTCAATTAGATGTACCCAGTCAGATTGACCAACGCCACCCTTGGCGTTGAATTTATAGGCTGAGATGTCAATAGCACCAGTGGTGTTGCCGTGATAGCCATGATTTGGCGTTATGATGTCTTTGCCGCCGGTATGGGCACGGGCCAGTCGTAAGGCTAATTCGTTGGCTTCAGATCCAGAATTCACAAAGAAACAGACCGATAGTTTGTCTGGCATTTTGCTCAGAACTTTCTCGGCAAAGGCACTTTGTGACGGATGCAGATAGCGCGTGTTTGAGTTCATGCGTTTTAGCTGGTCAGCAGCGACTGCCTGAATACGCGGATGAGCATGACCCACATGGGGCACGTTGTTATAGGCGTCGAGATACGGGCGACCCCATTCGTCAAACAAATGGTGTTTCCAGCCTCGCAACAACATGATTGGTTCGGCATAACTCAGTTTAAGATTGCGACCAAAATGCTGCTGACGTGACTCCAGCGTTTTGTCGCGATTGACGGGTTGAAACAGGACTTTTTCATCCGGCAAGTTCAGTAGAGTGGCTGGATTAGGACAAATTCGTGTCCAGAAATATAGCTGCTCAGGAACCACGGCACCCGGCCAATCTTCGGCCATGCCATCGATAGACAGTGCGAGCTGAAAATGGACGTGTGGACTCCAGCCGCCATTTTCATCTAATCCACCGAATGTTGTGAATGCTTCACCTTTTGCAATGGGCTGTCCGACGGTCAGCTTCTCGACTGAGGTTTTTGAAAGGTGTCCATAAAGCGTATAGAACCTATCCCCGACGGGAGTTGCATGAGAAAGCATGATCAATCCGCCATAGTCCAGGTTTTCCTGACGGTATCCGGCAAACTCAACTACCGCATTCAGCGGGGCATAAACCGGCGTGCCAGCAATACCAAAGATATCGCAGCCAATATGCACGGTACGCCGGTCGCTGGCTTTCCAGGGGCCAAGGCGGAAGAACTTTTCGGTATAGAGCAGACGGGGTTCGCCATAATATCCAATCCAGAATGGGTCGTTGGCATTATGCTCGGCTCCAATGGTTGTGGCTTCTTCGGGTGTTATGTGAAATGGGTTGGCTGGATTTGTACTGCTCTCGACGGAGCATGATCCCATCGGTATAGCGCTCAGATCCTGATTGATAATGGCCGAAAAATTGCCACGTTCGCTGTGCAGCCAGTTTAAAATACGCTCGGCATTGTCTACCACAGGCAGACCGCAGGCAGCGCGAAGATGTGAACCAATCTGCGCCTCATTAATGAGATGGTCTTCCAGAAAACGCCAGGCCGGTGCCTGGGAGATCACGACATAGGGATCATCAGGGTTTTCTATCGCCATCTGCACCGAATTCACCAGACTGACTGCGAGCCTCATCTGAAGCAACGGCCAGACCAAATCGACCTCGGCAGAGGTTAGCGCATATTCTGTGTGATAGGCAGCCACCAGGGTTGTCAGCATCGATTCAGGCTGAGCGTGATCGAGCACTAGGTAGGCGCCTGCAATGGCCAGATCACAAATTCGGGGTGCCGCACACATATCGCCAAAATCAATGACACCCGTTACTTTCGGGGCTTCAGTGAGTGTTCCACTAACCAGAATGTTGTAGTCGTTGACATCGTTATGAATGGCCGTCTGCGGCAGGTCGGCAAGCGTAGGTTTGATCTGTTTAAATTTCTGTACGATGCGATCGAGTAATTCACGGCGTGCAGGTTCGCTCACGGCGTGAGTTTGATCGGCAATCCAGTCACCTTGGGTCAAATTCCATTTGAAATCGCGGTTCAGTTCATCATGTTTAAAATCAACCAGGGCCTTGTTTATTTTTGCCAGGATAGATCCTAGTTGCTGTGCCAGACACGTGGTTTGTGGACGGAAGCATGCATAGTTGTGACCCTCGGCCTTATCCAGCAGCCAGACCATACGCTGTTGTCCGTCTTCATCGGTGACCCGCGAGAAAAAATCGCCTGATAAGGTTGCGACAACTCCCAGTACGGGAATGTCGGCTACAGCTGTGCGAATATGTTTGATAGCGAGGCACTGCATCTCAACAAAATCAGCATCACATCCCGGGCGCATGACCTTGAGGATGGTGTCTGTTTCACTGGTAACAAGAAAATTTAAATCATATTCACCGTCAAGGCGGGTGAGATCACCCTTAATTCCCCAAGTGTCAAGAACGGTATTTTTCCAGTGAGCAGTCATATAATCATCTTACTTGGTGGTCGTTAAATTAGAGGGCCTCGTTAAAAGGCGACGTGGATCAAATCATAATGGACAATAGTTGATTGGTTAAGAGAGTCGGTTATTAAGACACGGTCGAAATAATAAGCTGTAATGGTAAATACGGGTTAAAGACGGTACATAAAATACTGACTCCTTCAGGTTCTTCAGTCAATATCACAGTGTCGATAGCATACCGAGTTCGTTACTAGTTTTCCATGTGCATAGTTGAATCTGGAGTAAGCAATCAATAGCCAAATATAGTCATTCCCCCTTGCTTTAAAATATATTCGCTAATAATTTATTGCCAAATTGTATGGCTTTAATCGCCCCAGGTTGGCTACTCTCAGCGATGTTGTGATACCCAACGGCATCGTCACTATCAATAACGATATCAACGAAGTAGGCCTTACTAACAGGCTCGCTGGCCTGAACAAGAAATAAAGCTTGCGCTATAGTCAGTAGGCTTAACAAAAATGTTCCTTGAAACGACACTTTTTATCTTTCTTATATTGTGAGTGTTGGGATAAGAATAAGAAATCGTAAACCTAGTTTAAGGTCGTGTTTTGAGAAGAATATTGTTGATCATGTTATAAGCTGTCAGTTGTTTAATGGGTGACTTTAAATTGATAAAAAAAATCGCTAACCTGAGAATGGCTCATTTAAAAACTGCAACCAAAGCCTATCATGGCGCTATCGATTTTGAAGAGATTTCAGCCTTTGGCCTAACAGCCGATGCCATTGTTGACTTTAGCGTTAACAGTAATCCATTTGGACCAGCCTCAGCCGTCGTTGACGCTTTGCAAACGGCCACTATATCGCGTTATCCGGATAAGGCCTGCCTAGCTTTACGTCAGGCATTAGGGCGTCAGTTTAACTTGTCTTTAGATCAAATTATGGTGGGCAATGGCACGGCAGAATTACTTTGGTTGATTGCTTTTGCCTTTATTGAAAAGACTGACAAGGTGGCAATTTTAGAACCGACGTTTGGTGAGTATCATCGAAACGCTCGGCTAATGGGCGCTGAAATTTGTGAATGGCGGGCACTAGTGGAGAATGATTTTAAACTGGACGAAGCTGTCATTGAACAGTTACTCGCCGAGCAACGACCGGCCATTTTCCACTTGTGTAGCCCCAATAACCCAACCGGTTACCAGGTGTCGAATCAGCTTCTAGAGCGATGGTCATTATTGTGGCCTGAAACGTTATTTGTGGTAGACGAGGCATACGCGCAATTTCTGCCTCAATATGAATCAGCCATGCATGCCGGGTTACCGAATGTTCTGGTATTGCGCTCGATGACAAAAGATTACAGCCTGGCGGGTGTTCGGCTGGGTTACGTGACTGGACCAGTTGACTTGATTCGGGTGCTTGAACAGCTGGCTATTCCTTGGAGCGTGAATGAATTTGCCCAAATAGGGGGTGTTGCAGCAATTGCATCTCAGCCTGAGTATGAAGCTATGTGGCATGATTTAGGTGAAGAGGCGAAACAGTTTAAAGCAGGCTTGAGGGCGTTAGGCTTCGGCCCTGTGGAGTCACCCATGCACTATTTTTTGATGCAGGTTGGTGATGCGCGATCGTTGCGTGAACGGTTACTGGCAGAAGGCCTGCTGGTGCGTCTTTGCGAGTCTTACGATTTACCAAACTACATTCGTCTATCGACCCAGTTGCCGGACCAAAACCAACGGTTATTAAATTTTCTAAAGGTCGAAAAATCACTCCAGACGTAAATTATCGAGATAGATGACTCTAAATTGTTTGAGATTGCTCGTAAAGATACGAAAGTTAGCGATGGATTCTATAGCCATTGGTCGTGTCTTTGGCGCAGAAATGACATCGGCGAGATTGATTGTCATGTGGTTCCAACCGGGTCGCAGCCGAGCTTTTTTGTGGAAGCGATCATTATATAAATAGCCAACTTGTTCATGTTGTTGGTCGTGAATACGCGTGGTGATCGATAATGGTGAATTGTTAGGTAGATAAACGCTGAACTTTAGGTGTTTAAAATTCTTCCAGTTGCTGGGTAAAAAGTTTAAGGATGCGCCTGAATATCGGTCTGTTGTCAGTTCGATGCGAGCAGAAAAATCGCCATGCGCAGTAAAAGTTTTATCAAGCGTGATCTGGCCGCTAGATGTCCAGCGACCCAACTCAAGTGTGCTTTCAAAATCTGCCAGCATAGGAAAATTGCTTCTGGCCATTTGTTCATCGACTAAAGTGATTAGCAGTGGCATTAGCTGAATGCAAAGCAGTGTAGTAATAATTAATTTGAATTTAAACCCCAGTAATTGACCGGGATTTGATTTTGGGCGAGGGGAAAATGCCAGGGCAGCTAAGCCACCGAGTATGTTTCTGAGAATGTCTTGCCAGCCAGCTTGTCTACCAATGAAAAATTGAATTGACTCAATTAACACCCCGGCTACTAAACAAATACCAACAATCCAGTAAAATTGTTGAGCTTGTGTTGCTGGCTGAAAAAACGATACGTGTTTTAAAAGTAGAAATGATGCGGTCGCAAAAAAAACAATATGACCTAAATTCCAAGCGATTTTAAAGGATCGGGTCGGTACAATCTCAGAATTGTCGACAAAAAATAAAGCGAAAGTCAGTAATAGAAAAATACCAAACAGTAAATTAAGTTTTTTCATTCAGGTTGAAGTCAATGGTGAGAAATGGATCAAAATTTAGTCGATTAAGTCTGACATTAGCCTTCAAATTCATCCGTATCATATTGTCCCGACACTTTGCGACGAATGTGTGACCATGACATACCAACGGCTAAAACACCGATAAGAACGAATTCGGCGACCCAAACTAGAACTGAAGTATTGTTGAGCGCAAGCACGCCCCATTCTATGAGTAGCCAAATCATTACGCCAAAAAAAGCGGCAGCGAGTACCGTGCCGATCACACCCAGAGACATCCAGGTCGCACGTAAATACATTATCCAACCAATTAACAATAAAATCCCTGATGCTACTTTATACACGAGTGCGACATCTGAATTTAACCAATGCACCCACGAATAAGTCGATGGGTTATAGGTGATCATTACGAGGAAAAAAGCAATTATGAATCTGAATAAGAAACTGACTAGGGTGAAGCTATGTCTATTGGCCATCGATATTAACCTTGTAAATTAGCCCATAAAGGCAAATCCTAAATATAAAAGAGAACGTATAGCAAGAACAAAAGGGTAGGTCTCGCACTTTAAACTAAACGCAGTGAAGCATAAGCTTTAAGTCTGGCACTTAGGACAAAAGTAGCTCGACCTCTGGTTCTGTGTTAATTTTTTAATGTCCGTGTCACAGGCCGCACAAGACCCCTTAATGCCATATACCGAGAGTGATTGAGTGAAATAACCCGGCTTGCCATCGACCTGAGTGAAATCTTGCAGCGTTGTGCCACCTTGTAAAATGGCAGCATGCAAGATGGCTTTAATAGATGTGACTAATTTTCCGAGTCTTTTCTTACTGATGCTACCGGCTTTACGCAATGGGTTGATACCCGCTAAGAAGAGCGACTCGCAGGCATAAATATTACCGACACCAGTAACATTGTGGCTATCCATAATGACGGATTTAATCGAACTGGTTTTGTTTAGGCATTTTGCTCTCAGATGCTCGACATCAAAATTATCAGTTAAAGGTTCTGGGCCTAAATTTTGAAGTAGGCGATGGTGAAGCGGATTGTCTTTGCAATAGAGCAGGGCGCCAAACCGTCTGGGGTCTCGATATTTGAGAGACTGACCTGACGTTAATTCAACTTCGAGATGTTCATGATTTTGAGGGGGTGTGTTAATGGGTTGAATTGTCATGCTGCCTGACATACCAAGGTGCCAGATCAAGCTGCCCTGATCGAGCTGCATTAAGATGTACTTACCGCGTCTCGATACGGTTTGAATCAAACGACCTGCCATGTCAGTAGTTTCTGGAGGAACAGGCCATCGCAGTTGATGATGCCTGACAATAAAACGGTGAATCGTTTGGCCACAAACATAAGGTTCGATGCCGCGCATGGTCGTTTCTACTTCGGGTAATTCAGGCATTTTTTATTAATCTGCTATTGATAAGCCATTTATGAGTCACTAATCGTCTTCTCTAAAAACCCAGGAAAACACAACGCCCGCTAACCAGGTCGATTTTTGCGTTATTAATGGACTATTTTCGACAACCGAATTGCTTAAACTATCGTATCGAATAAAGCCACCAATACGGTAATCACCGAAACGTTTGCCGTAAGTGAAATCGCTACGAATACCACTAAAACCGCCGTCTGCATCGTAGGCTGGTCGACTGGTTGTGGCATCAGCTGGTCCGACCCTATAAAAATAATCGTGCTTCTTGTTGCTGGCGTAGAGTGGTCCGGAAGCGAAACGAAGCTTCCAGTCTGCTTTTTTATAGGTAGGGTGCAGCCATACTAGCCTGGGTTCGAAGGCTGGACCGAGATTTCGAAGATTGCGTTCCAGCGTAAATGCCAATCGAACGGGCAGTTCTAGCCAAACTTGATTTCGTTTTCCCTGAAATATTTTGTAGTCTAAGGAAGGGCCAATTTCTAAGGTTGCCTTGAGTTGCGCCATGTCCTGACGCTCAGGGTTATCCTCACTAACGGGTAATGTAGCGCCACCACTAATGGTTAATCGCCATCTATCAGAGTCGAGAAAAATACCCTGTACGCCATTGTCAATCTTTAAAGTATCGCTACGATAACGCACATAAGGAGCCGGTAAAAGCAATGAGCGAGCATGAGAAGAACCCCGGTAGTCTGGTATGTGTAACGAAACAGCGGAGACACCCAGTTCAAATTTTGGCAGCTTCTGCACATCTGCTTTTACGCTGTATATTGACAGGCAAAGCAAAAAGCAAGTGACTACAGCGCTAATCTTTGGAGGGATCATTTTTATTGACTGCCAGTAGGTTGTAGTAATGATTTTTATTGAAATGATATTGTAATCTAAGGTCGGGGCGCGCGATGATAATCTCAGGTTTAATTGACATTAAAAAAAATTCCACTTCACTGCCATTATCAAGAATGGCTATTATTTTTTGAAGGGGTCCTGTTTTTTTCTTAAAAGCACTAATTCTTGAAGCTGGTAATGTTTGCCAGTTTTCAATTAAACGATTGAGCTGGTCAGGGCTTGATGTGTTGTTGCTATCTTGCCAGCCGCCATTTTTAGTCTGGCTGATTTTTAACGAACCTATTTGCAACCGACTAAGATCGAGTGCTCGAGGTAATAGTCGCTGATCGATTAAGTTACTCAAGCCGCTGGTGATAAAGGGTAAATGTCGGTCAGGCAGTAAATATACAGTTGAATGGACGAGTAAATATCGCCGTTCACCAATTTGGTTTGTTGCACCAAAGTGGATACTATTATCGTTTAAAGTGAGGATCGCTCTCGGGAACTGAAGCCCTATAGTTGACAGGTCGATTTCATTTGCTGACAATTTAGACTCGGTTTCGCCGCTAGCAATGCCGAGTATTCTCTCGATGGTAATATTGTTTGCCAGCCATTGTATCGGTGACACGATTTGCCACTGACCATTGGCACGGGTCAGACTGATATTGTCATCGGCGGTTTGGATTAATACTCGGTTAATGTCCTGAAGTTTCAGCGACGTGATGCGACTCTGTGGGTTGTATCCAGGTTGAACGCCGGACCGGTTGCCAATATAAGTGAACAGAATAACCAATACGATCAGTGCGTAATTGATCAGCCAGCGTTTCGACATTAATTTCATTTTGTGAAAGCCTTAGGTCTGCTTAATGACGTTTGGTTAACGACTGCGGCGTTTTAGCCAGATACGCAGCCCCAATCCAACCATGAGTAATGGCAGTAGGATCAGAAAAATAATGGCTATAATCACCTGTTGAGTTTGGGATAACTCGAGGCGAGTATCGGGTGCTGCACGCGGGCTAATCGATATAAGATTATCATCATGGCTCAACCAGTTAAATAAGTTAAGGCCTAGCTCAAGGTTTGCACCGTTGCCAAGGTAATTGTTTGACAGGAAGTCAGCATCACCTACTATCGCAATTCTTTGCTGCAATGAACCAAAGTTATCTTCAATAGAAGTCCCCACAGTTGATCGAGAGATAGTTAATCCAATATTAAGCGGGCCGTTTATCTCATCAGCATCGTCACCATTGTGTATTTCACCTTTTAACTCGCCTGTTTCATTCCAGCTAGAGTCGCCACTCACTAGAAAATTAAGTGGCTGCCATTGAGTTTCATCACCGTGATATTCAATTGCCTGTGTTTGTGGATAGAGCGACAGGCTTGCCACATTTTGGGTGATTGGGTGTCGGGGATATTCGGCTACCAGTGCGAAGTCAACGCGGTCGAGCCCGAGCAATTGGCTATTCGGATCGACAATAATGCCGGGCAAGAATTCGATAGCAAGCGCATCGGCTAAACGATCGATTGGGCTTATGATTGTGCCGGGGTCTGCAAGCCAAAGTAGGTTGCCACCTTTTTCGATATGGTTTTTTAGTAAATCAACTTCGCCTGACAGTAGGGGGACTTGAGGACTAGCGATCACTAAAACATCGGTATTTTGCGGAATACTGCTAACTTCAGTCAGGTTTAAGTTTTCGATAGTATAACCTTGGCTTGCCAAACGTGTCGCAAATTCACTGAAATCATGGTTGGCATCGCTGTATGGATTACGCTCACCGTGGCCCTGTAAAAAAACAACCCAACGTTCACCCTGTCGCAACAAGCGTTGGATACTATTAGTCACTTGGGACTCGGTTGCTAATGAAATCTTCTCACTACGGTCTTGATATTCGATGATGATTTCTGCATCTTGCTGGATATTGTATTGTCGTAACAATTCGGGATAAAGATCAGGGTTTAAGGTTTCAACTTGAATTAAAGGTTGTTGATCCTGATAACGTTGAAACAGTAGATTGAGTATACCGCCCATTTCATTGCTCGGTGTGGCAAAAATGGTTACTTTCAACGGTTGTTCTAATGATTGAACCAGACGAATGCTTTCTGGCGATAGGCTGTTACGTTGGTTTTTGGTGAGGTCGATAGAGACCGAATACACTTGGCTGAACCATGCCATAACCCCCATCATCAACAAAAACAACGCAAGAAAAACAGTTGATTGCAGGCGAATTTTATTGCGTGTTGTTTTATCCACAATCACAGCAAGCGCTCCCGATCTAATTGGCGAATCGTGAGAACTAAAAAGACGGTGATGAATATTAAGTAGTAGGCCACATCGGCGGTATCGAACAGTCCTTCGAGCATTGACTGATGATGTTGCAATGGCGATAGATAGGATACAACGCTCTGATTGTTGGGCAGTGCTTCACCGATCCAGTCGATGAGCCAAAGCATGAGCAGAGCACCAAATGTACCGACGGCGGCAATGGTTTGGTTTTCTGTCAGGCTTGATAGATAAAGCCCTATCGCCGCGAATGAGCTAAGCAATAACAGCATCGAAATATAAATCGACAAGAGCTTGCCAACATCGATTGCGGTGCCGATGAATAACGACAATGGCATCAGCATTAGCAAACTGACCAAGATAAACACAAAGAAAAATAGCCCAAGGAATTTTCCCAGCACAATCTCAGTCATGCTGATCGGTGATGAAATGAGTAAGGTGAGTGTTTTGTTGCGTTTTTCTTCGGCAATAGAGCGCATGGTGATGAGTGGCATGATCATCAGTAATATAATCGCAGCAAGTGAGAATAGGGGTGCAATCACAATATCAGTGACGCCTGGTACATTCTCTAATTGTAATAACTGAGGTTGCAGCAAAAAGAAGTTGTCTATTTGTGCCAGAAACATATAACCCAGTAACACTTGAACCACTGCGAGAATAATCCACGCCAATGGTGACAGGAACAGCGTGCTGATTTCGCGCTTGGCAATGGTCAAAATCATACTCCAGCTTCCTCGGCATCGACTGATGCCCCACCAGAGTTTTCATCCTGAGTAAGCTCGATAAATAAATCTTCCAGTGAGCGTTGGTCGGGAATTAGTTCGAATAATTCCCATTGCTGCTGTACCGATTGCTGAACAATAGCCTGTGCTGGCGACTCGCCATTAAAGAATAGTTTGAAATGATGGCTGTCAATGGCGTCCACATGGGTTACTCGATCTATCTGTTTGAGTTGTTCGATAGCAGGGGGGTGATTTAATCCAATTGTAACACTCGGAACCTGACTCAAATTTAAGGCTTCAATAGATGAATGATAAATTAATTCTCCTTTTTGAATGATTTGTACCCGATCACAGGTTGCTTGTACTTCGGACAGAATATGGGTAGATAATATAACGCTATGGTCTCGTCCCAGTGTTTTAATCAAACGCCTAATATCGCGCATTTGAATTGGATCAAGACCCACCGTCGGCTCATCCAGTACGACAACTAGGGGGTTGTGAATAATAGCCTGAGCGATACCGATCCGTTGCTGGTAGCCCTTGGATAGATTACCGATCAGACGTTGACCAACATCGGTCAGCCCGCACTGCTGCTTTGACTCATCGATGGCTTTGCTAACAGACTGCTTGTTAATTCGGCGCAACTGAGCGCAATACTTAAGGTACTCATCCACACTGGCCTCACGATAAATTGGCGGATGCTCGGGCAAATACCCCATTTGTCGTTTGGCTTCACGAGGTGATTCGATGATGTCAAATCCATTGATGGTGACCTGTCCTTCAGAAGGTGCCAGATTGCCAGTCAGAATTTGCATCGTAGTCGACTTGCCAGCGCCATTAGGCCCAAGAAAACCTAATACTTCACCCGCATTTAGGCTGAAGCTTAGGTTCTTTATGGCTGGTTGGTTCTGGTAAAAGCGGGACAGGTTTTCGACCTGTACGACAGCGGGTAATGACATATTATGCTTGATCAAGTTTAGCTGTCTTATGATACGGGCTTATTGGTTTTATTACAGCCACAAAAAAACCGGCAAAAGCCGGTTTTAGTGAATTTAAAAGTCAGATAAAGACTTAAATTACTTAATCTTAGCTTCCTTGTAATCAACATGCTTGCGTACAACTGGATCGTACTTCTTCATGACAAGCTTGTCAGGGGTATTCTTTTTGTTTTTATCGGTCGTATAGAAATGGCCAGTGCCAGCACTAGAAACCAGTTTGATTAAATCTCTCATTATATTACTCCTAGCACTTCTCGCCGCGCTTTCGCATATCGGCAATAACTGAATCAATACCATTTTTATCAATGATACGCATGCCTCTTGTACAAAGGCGAAGTTTTACCCAACGGTTTTCAGATTCTACCCAAAACTTATGGCTTTGCAGATTGGGTAAAAAGCGACGACGTGTTCTGTTGTTCGCGTGCGATACGTTGTTTCCGGAAACAGGCTTTTTACCTGTGACTTGACATACCCGGGACATGATTTACTCCGTCTTAAATAGCGACATTGCTTTCGAGGGCGCGAACTTTACCAGAACAGACGGGCAGCTTCAACTATTTAAAGATTTAAAAGGCTTTGTTTTTCAGTCTCTTGAGGATTCCTTTTCACGTAGGCTCAATATAAGATGTTACCTGTAATTTTACTAGCCGGATTAAGTCGATGGACATCGTTTTTATACGAGAGTTAAAAATAGAAACAGTGATTGGTATTTACGACTGGGAGCGTAAGGTTAGGCAGACGATTAGCCTTGATATCGATATGGCTACGGATATTCACAAAGCGGCGACGACCGATCATATCGACGATACTTTAAGTTATAAAACGGTTGCAAAGCGTTTGATTGAGTATGTGGAGCAAAGTGAATTTGAGTTAGTTGAGGCGTTGGCCGAGAAAATTTGTGCCCTTATTATTGAAGAGTTCAATGTGCCATGGGTCAAACTCACGTTGAGTAAACCTGGTGCAGTCAAGGGTTCTCGAGCGGTTGGTGTGATTATTGAGCGGGGTAAAAAACCAGCATGATTAACAATGTTTATATTGGTGTCGGCAGCAATGTAATTGCCAGATATAATATCGGGCGGGCATTAGAAGAAATGCGCGCAGCTTTTGGGGAGCTTGACCAATCGCCAGTTTATCAGTCGGCCTCTGTCGGCTTTGATGGGGATGACTTCCTTAACCTGGTTGTTAAGTTTGAGACGAGTCTTGATGTCACCACGGTAGTGAGCCAGCTCAGAGTGATAGAAGATGTGTTGGGCAGAGACCGCACCCAGCCTCGTTTTTCGAAACGGCCTATCGATTTAGATATTCTGTTATATGGCGATATGAAAACAAATCAAACCGGTATTCAGGTGCCAAGAGGGGAGATTCTCGAGTCTGCCTATGTCCTGAGGCCACTGTGTGATCTTTCTCCCCATTTACTTCACCCACTGCAGCAGCAGAGTTACCTGGAGCTCTGGCAAGCGATGGCGCCAGATGCTCCGCGGCTTGATCTTGTGCAAATGGATTAAAGCATTAATTTGAATCCAATCAAATTAATGCGAAAGCGGCTTAGCCAACTAATGTTTTAAGTGCGTCAACGAGTGCCTGACATTCTTCATCTGTGCCGATCGATATTCTAAGGTGGTTATCAATTCTTTTAGCTTTGAAATGGCGCACTAGGATCCCCCGCTCTCTTAGTTCACTGTACAGTGTCAGTGCCAATACACTCTGATGCTGCACAAACAAGAAGTTGCTACTGGATGGCAATACGTGAAAGCCAAGGT